>ENA-ORDI01000888-ORDI01000888.1-marine-metagenome-genome-assembly--contig:-NODE-888-length-18172-cov-3.526775_pt1 | contig 18172 bp, 16 predicted proteins | sample MGYA00248628_ERZ508525 | MGnify/ENA primary metagenome ERZ508525 (study PRJEB26195, sample SAMN05422138) | marine metagenome | isolation source: East of Porto Seguro, South Atlantic Ocean | place... | reverse complement strand
TGGGCTCGTACAATGGCGCATGAATTACTGGTCGAGCCATATCCGGAAGTCGGCAGTTTGTCGATGTTTAGTGTTTTGTAGCCACGTTTAGCCAATTCAAACGCAACTGCGGAACCTATTACACCGGCTCCAACGATGATGGCATCTGCTTTTCTGTTCATTTTTTTCCTTTTTGTTTATTATGTGTTGAAAAAATCAAAAATATTTCTAATTTTCATGGCTCCACCTCAAAATACTAAAGTGAATGCTAAAAGCAAGACCTTCCCTGAAGTGAAAGAATCAAAAATCCCTTCCAGTCCGGTGACTTTAGTTTTGCGACTGAGATTAGAAAGCAAAATAATGGAAGCAAGACAAATGCTTCCATAATAAAGACCATTGCATATAATTTGTAATATGCTTCACTGAGCTGTTCAGGGCGTAAAAAAATTGCAAATAAAAATAAACCGTTAATTCCAAAAAGACCTGTTGCTGAAACAAACCACAGAAAAATTCTTTGATTCTTGGAAAATTTCATCATTTCTCACCCAACCGGAACTTCTATCAACCGCACACCATGTCCGGTTTTTTCAAGGAATACCCCCATGTCTTCACGTGGAACAATCAAAGTGCTGGTGTTGACCAACGGATGACACAAAATTGCTTCATCTTCCCAAATTTCCTGGTCAATGAAAACCTCAACATTTTTTTCGGTATCGTTTAACACAGCCAGCAAACTAACCGAACCGGGCTCAATTCCCAAATGCGTTTTCAAGCGTTCCGGAGAAGCAAAACTTAAACGGGAAGAATCCAAGGCGGAAGACAATGTTTTGAGATCAACTTTTTTATCTTCCGGAACCGTTACTAAAAAATGCCTCGAACCTTTTTTGTCTCGAAGAAATAAATTTTTTGTTGACGCTCCATCCAATTCTGGAGAGAGCCGTTTCGATTCTTCAACTGTAAAAACAGCAGGATGATCATGGCGTTCATAAGAAATTTTATGAGATTCAAGAAATTCGTAAATATCTGTCATTGCATTTGTTTTTTAAATACCTATTCTTTTTCTGCCTTCCAGATCACCTCTACTTCTACATAATCCAAAATACCCTGAATAGGTACCGAAGGTTTTCGGATACGTACAACTATGATGTCAACCAAATAGTTTTGCTTCATTTCTTCAACAATTCGGTTGCCGAGAGTTTCTATCAAATTGAAACTTTTCTCTGAGCACACTTTACTGATGATACTGTGTGCATTCACATAAGAAATAGTAGAGCGCTCCTCATCTTTCCAGGGATCAGCCGGTTTTTTCAGCCGGTACTCCAAATCTATTTCAAAACGTTGACCCAAGGATTTTTCCTCAGGATGGACTCCATGAAATCCGTAAACGACAATATTTTTTAAGAGAATTGTATAGCTCAGTTTATTTTCCATATCTTTTTGCTAAAATTACTTGTTTCAAGACTCTTTTTTTGCTTTTTTTAAATCAGGACAGTCCTGTGATTCGGCCGTTCGAATCAATGTCAATTTTTTGCACTGCGGATTCACGCGGCATTCCGGGCATCAACATCATTTTCCCGGTAAGCGCCACAATAAATCCGGCGCCATTTGATACCTTCACATCCCGAACCTGTAATCGCCAGCCGCGCGGAGCATTGCGTTTTTTTGGATCATCTGAAAGAGATGCCTGTGTTTTAGCCATACAAATCGGCAAGTCCGCCAAGTTGTTTTGTTCCAGACGACTTATTGAGACTTCTGCTTCTTCAGTGTAGTCTACTCCATCAGCCCGATAAATTTCACGGGCAATTGTTTCAATTTTGTTTCTAATCGGATCAGAATTATCATAATAAAAATTAGGTGTTCCAGGAGTTTCATCCACAATACGTTTAATTTTTTTTGCCAGATCCAGACCTCCTTCACCGCCTCGTGCAACGACTTCGCTTAAGGAACTCTCAACTCCAATTTCTTCACAAAATTGGCGAACTATGTCTAACTCTTCCGGAGTATCAGTCGGAAACCGATTTATGGCTACAATAACAGGTAATCCGTATTTTTGGAGATTTTCCACATGTGTACGCAGATTTTCGCAGCCGATTTTCAAGGCTTCAACATTTTCCGCACTCAAATCTTCTTTCTCCACACCTCCGTGATATTTTAATGCACGAATCGTTGCAACCAGAACTGCTCCGTTTGGTTTCAAACCGGCTTGACGACACTTGATGTTAACAAATTTTTCTGCACCTAAATCGGCTGCGAATCCAGCTTCTGTCACAACATAAGGCGCTAACTTGAGGGCTAAACGAGTGGCCCGTACACTGTTTGAACCATGTGCGATATTTCCGAATGGTCCGCAATGCACAAAGACCGGAGTGTGTTCACAGGTCTGAACAAGGTTCGGTTTTAGGGCATCTTTCAGAATGACACAGAGCGAACCGATACAATTAAGTTCACGTGCAAAAACTGGTTTTCCGGAAGTGTTGTAGGCCACAACGATTCGTCCGAGACGCTCCCGTAAATCACTCATGTCTATGGCCAGGGCCATGATCGTCATAACTTCTGAAGCTGCTACAATATCAAAACCGGTTTTGTGCGGGAAACCGTCGAATTTTGAACCAAGTCCAACTTCAGCATTGCGCAGTTGTCTGTCACATAAATCAATTGTGCGCCTCCATGTAACTTTTTCGAGATCAATTTCCAGAGGGTTGTCGAAGTGCATGGAATTATCAAGTACCGCGGACAACAAATTGTGCGCCGCAGTTATTGCGTGAAGATCTCCGGTAAAGTGCATGTTGATATCTTCCATGGGTAAGACCTGGGAATAACCTCCACCGGCGGCACCTCCCTTTATGCCAAATGTTGGCCCCATGCTGGGCTCACGTAACGCCAGTGCGTGCTTGACTCCGAGTTGACCGAAAGCTTGTGCCAGTCCGATTGAAGTACATGTTTTTCCTTCACCCGCCGGAGTAGGCGTGACGGCTGAGACTAATATCAGTTTTCCGTCCGGACGGTCTTTAACACTTTCCCAGACATTGTCTTCGATTTTGGCCTTGTATTTTCCATATTGTTCCAGATCATCAGCAAGTACTCCAAGTTGCTCAGAAATTTCAGCAATCGGTTTCATAACAGCGTTTTGCGATATTTCAATATCTGACGGAATGCTGGGCAAATCCTTATATCGTGCGGCTAAATCAGTTTGCGCTGTTTTCATGTGTATGTGATAGTTAATAGTTTAAGAATAATTTATGTTCAATCTCGCATTGAAGATTGCTCATCGTTTATAAACAGGCATATTTTTTCCAATTGCGACCGTCCCGATAACTAACAGGGCAAAGACAATAGTCTGTAAATTAACGGTCTCGTTAATCAAGTAGGCAGAGGCAACTAAAGTTACAAAAGGTTGTAATAATTGTGTTTGACTGACACGTGATATTCCTCCCAGAGCAAGACCTTTGTTCCAGAGAAAGAAACCAAACAACTGACTGACCAATGCTAAATATAAAAAACTCAAGAGCACACTCAAAGGCAAGTTGTCAAAATCTGCCTGTGGTGCTTTAAGCCACGCCGGAATGACAATGAAAGGAAACGAAATCACCAGGGCCCAACAAATCACCTGCCAACCTCCAATTTCTTTTGAGAGTTTTCCTCCTAAAGCATAACCGATTGCAGCGCTAGCTATTGCTCCAATTAGTAAAAAATCACCAATTTGGAAGCTTCCCAAGCCCTGCAGAAGTGCATACAAGATGACTACAATACTTCCAGCAAGACCGCAAATCCAGAATCCGATAGAAGGTTTCTCATTGGAAACCACTGCTGCAGCGACTGCCGTTGCCAAAGGCAGCACACCAAGGACCACTCCACCATGGGAAGCCGGAACCGTTTGCATTGCCCATGCGGATAATATGGGAAATCCGATAACTACACCTAATGCCACTGCTATAAGCTGGTAGAACTGGCGGCGATTTGGTCTTGTCTGTTTTGTTATAACCAACAATATTGCTGCCACTAAGGAAGCTACTACGGCTCGTCCCAAACCTATGAAAACAGGTTCAAAATAAGGAATAATAAAACGAGTTGCGGGCAGTGTCAAACCAAATGAGACCACACCCAAAACACCGAAGATCATCCCTTTCGATTCATCATTCATTCAGGGAAACCTCTACCCATAATTTCAACATTCAGGTATATTCACCGCAAGTCCACCCAGTGAAGTTTCTTTATAAATATGCATCATATCTTTACCGGTTTTGTGCATTGTAGAGATCACTTTATCGAGCGAAATTATATGGTTCCCGTCACCACGTCTTGCTAACCTTGCAGCATTAATAGCTTTTATTGCTCCCATCGTATTACGTTCAATACACGGAACTTGAACAAGGCCGCCTACCGGATCGCAGGTCAAACCTAAATTATGTTCCATTCCGATTTCAGCTGCGTTCGCGATTTGCCAGGGAGTACATCCCATTACCGCGGCAAGTCCTCCCGCAGCCATGGAACAGGCAACTCCAATTTCGCCCTGGCATCCGACTTCGGCGGCAGAAATAGAAGCGCCTTCTTTGAAAAGGATGCCTATTGCTGCGGCAGTGAGCAAAAAAGTGACTATTTTGTCTTCGTTGAAATCCGAACGAAAACGATGACAATAGTGCATTACAGCCGGAATAACTCCACCACCGCCATTCGTTGGTGCGGTAACTATTCTCCCTCCTGCAGCATTTTCTTCGTTGACTGCCATAGCAAATAAACTTACCCAGTCCATCATTTCTGCAGGTGAAGTTTCAGGATCCTGGACTAATTCCCTGTATAATTCCGGAGCACGTCTGCGTACATTCAATCCACCCGGTAGGTGAGTTTCAGTTGAGTTCATACCGCGCTGAGTGCATTCCTGCATTGCTCCCCATAGCTCAATCAGTCCCGACCAAATGTCAGATTCTGAACGCCATGTTTGTTCGTTGATCCACATCAACTCCCTGTATGTCATTCCGGTTTTTGTACAGAGCTCAAAAAGTTCGTTACATGTTCGAAAAGGGAATGGGATTTTGGAATTATCGAATTCGATTTCGTTTTGAAGTTCCTCTTCATTTAGAACAAATCCACCGCCAACTGAATAAAAATCCTCTTCTCGCAATTTATTGCCGTCAGTATCAAAAACGGTGAATCGCATTCCATTTGAGTGATGCGGTAATAAATCTTCATACTTAAAGATCAAGGATTTCTCTTCTTCAAAAGTGATATTGTGTTCATTCATCAGGCACAATTTCCTGCTATTCCGGAGACGTTTTAAGCGGATTGGAATTTGTTCTGGATCAACAGTTGCCGGTTCTTCGCCCTCTAAACCCATTAAAATTGCTGTGTCGGTGCCATGACCCTTTCCTGTCAGTGCGAGTGAACCATACAACTCTATTTTAACCGTAGAAATTTTAGTCAGTGCAAACTGCTCCATGCAATTAAACAAAAATTGTTTTGCTGCGTACATTGGACCTACAGTATGCGAACTTGAAGGCCCAATTCCAATTTTGAACAAATCAAAGACACTAATATTCATTTCCCCTCTTGTTACTTAAAACACTAATTATCCAAGTTTGACTCTTGTACGTCTTCTCTCACGTTTTACTCCGCGTTCGCCTTCTGCTACAGGCTCACGGTATTTCTTAATCCATTTTGCACAATGCGGGTCGTTCCCCATCATCACGTCCGCTCCCATAACGGCCTGCATGATCGGTTCATGGAGTGGATTGGTTATAGCAGAAGTCAGTCCGGAAGCAATGGCCATTGTAAGAAATGCTGCATTCACTCCGTGACGATTAGGCAAACCAAAACTGACGTTTGAGGCGCCGCATGTTGTGTTAACTTTTAGTTCATCCTGTAAACGCCGTACCAACCTCATGACCTGCCTTACTGCTGAGTTGATGGCTCCAATCGGCATGACCAAAGGGTCAACAACTATATCTGAGCTGGGAATGCCGTAATCAGCAGCATGTTCCACAATTTTTTTTGCCACTGCAAAACGTACATCAGGATCTTCGGAAATCCCGGTTTCATCATTTGAAATAGCCACCACGGCACATCCATATTTTTTAACCAGCGGCAGAACCACTTCAAGCCGTTCTTCTTCACCAGTTACCGAATTCAATAAAGCTTTACCCTGATAAACTTCAAGTCCGGCTTCCAGAGCAGCGACAATTGAAGAATCGATGGATAGTGGAACATCTGTCAGTGACTGCACCAGTTTGATTGTATCTGCCAAAATCTTTGGTTCGTCGGCCAATGGAATTCCTGCATTGACATCCAGCATGTGCGCTCCAGCGGCAACCTGAGCCAGCGTGTCCTGTTCCACCCGGCTGTAGTCCCCTTCAGCCATTTCTTTAGCTAACAGTTTTCGTCCGGTAGGGTTGATACGTTCGCCTATCATTACGAACGGTCGGTTGAAGCCAATAACAACTTCTTTTTTTGCAGAACTAATTACGGTATCAGTCATTTTCAATATTCAAGGTTCATTGTTTAAATAATCAGCCACTAAGATCGCTAAGGGTCACTCTTGTTTTCTTAGCGTTTTTGGCGAACTTAGCGGCTAAAAAATGTTTCAGAATTCAGTCAGATGTTTTCAGTCCCTTGTTTTTAACAAGTGCCCGCAAAACCTCGTCAGTATAAAAATCTTCTAATTCTTTAGCGGTTGTCTCTGCAATTGTTTGCGTATCACCATGGCAAGTTTCAATTTGACGCCGCCAATCTTCGAGATATTCTGCACTTCCCTGTCTTCCGGCACGCATGGCGGCTTTGTCAATGGCCTTCATGAATCGTTCAGACAATTGTGCTTTTGCAGTCGTTCTAGCTTTTTTGACAATCACCTGCGAAGGAATGTCCCGCCAATAAATAATAGTTCGTTTTGCCATTTTTGTTTTATATTCCTGTTGATAAAGCAGACAACGCCGGAGCCAATTCTCCGTATCCGGTGAAGCGGTATTCGTATTTCAACCCCAATCGCCTTGCAATCTTGACTGCTTGCGTTTGTAACTCAGTATTCTCAGTTTGACCCAGGTATACCAGTTTTTTGTAATGCTTAAAATAGACATCAAGGAGTTCAGGGTAACGGTCAATCTTCATGCCTTGCCATACCAGTTTTTCAAAAGCTTCCACCAAAAAATCGGTGAGAAAGAAACTGCCTGGCTCTTCATCCATCATTTCCGCAAACGACTGATTTCCAGAATAAAATTCATAACAATGTGCCCCCGGTAAACGCTGAACTCCAAATTCATCCAGCATTGAATCTATTTCACCTCCAGTTCCGCAATCGGCATAACCGATAAATATTCTAGAAAATTTTGCTTGAGCACTTTGCAAATTATTCCGTAATTGTTCAGTAATTTTATCCGGAGAGTTGTGTAATATTGCAGGCAGATAACGCGTCTTCAAATGTGTCCAGTTGTTCAGCCGAATCAAAGCGGAAATTTCCTTTGACAGTGCTCCACAAGCCAGGATCAATATCTTGTCAGAAGGCTCCAAACTTGCCGCCCATGTATCAGGACGTAGAATTTGTTTTTTTGCTTTGGCCAGCTGATATTTCCTGCCACGGCGGCGTTTATTTGTTTCAGGTTGAATCATTTTTTAAACTAATTATGCCGCAGCCTTTTCCTGTGCTGTCGCTCGACGTTGAGAAATCATTTCCTTGGCCGTTTCAACGGCCACCGCAGCGTCTCTACAATATGCGTCGGCGCCGATTGCCAGGCTAAACTCTTCGTTCAGAGGTGCACCGCCTACCAGCACAATTAGTTCGTCACGGATACCTATATTTCCTAATTCTTCGATGACAACTTTCATGTAAGGCATTGTAGTTGTCAGCAAAGCCGACATACCTAAAATATCCGGTTTGTGTTCTTCAATGGCTTCCAAATACTTTTCCACCGGATTGTTGATACCAATGTCGATCACCTCAAAACCGGCGCCTTCCCACATCATCCCGACCAGATTTTTACCAATGTCGTGGATGTCGCCTTTTACAGTCCCGATGACAGCTTTTCCTACAGGAGGCGCACCGGTTTCTGCCAGCAGCGGCCGTAAAATATGCATTCCGCCTTTCATGGAATTTGCGGAAAGTAAGACTTCCGGAACAAACAAAATCCCGTCCCTGAAATCAATGCCGACAATCCGCATTCCCTCGACCAGTGCTTCACTGAGAACTTTGTCCGGCGCCCAGCCTCGCCCAAGTAAAATATTGGTACCCTCTTCGATTTCCTCTTTGAGTCCATCGTAAAGATCATCGTGCATTTGCAAAACGAGTTCGTCGTCCGGCAATGTCGATAAATCAAGTTCTTCTTCGTCATCTTCAATTAAGTCTTGTTCTTCACTCATGTTTCTCCTTGTGGTTGATAAATGCGAAATTAATTTTTCGCGAAAACATAATAAAACACACTAAATGACTGGCTTAACCCTCGCTAACCCTTCCTACAAAAAAATCCATTTATTCCCCTTTCTTATCATATTCAAACGCTTTTTGCGTCATATTTGTTCAAAAGTTTCCAAACGTCATCAGGAATCAAAAGCCCCTCTCTTTTTCTGCGTTCAGCATCCAATCCCCTTTGTTCACCGGGGATGTAGGTTTGATGTTCGGCTTGAATGGTGTTGAGATAATCGTTCACACGTTCTGAAAAATCTTCACCGAGCATAGTATTTGCGTCGAGTGCAATAATGAACAATCCGGTCCGTGTACATTCATTTCCGATATAAAACGGCGGCGCATCTCGTGACCAGTTTGCACCCGTTGTTCCGGCAGCCAACAACTCAACCATCATTGCGATATTTGCACCTCGATTTCCGCCAAAAGCTAACAAAACTCCCTTAAGTGCGGCATGAGGATCAGTAGTCGGTTTACCTCCGGAATCCAGCGCCCAACCTTCCGGAATGCTTTCTCCGCTTTTTGCGGCTTTGCGAATGTTCACAAACGCAGTCGCACTGCAGGATTGGTCAATAACCAGCGGCGGAGCTTGTTTCCGCGGAACCGCAAAAGCCAGGGGATTAGTGCAAAAAACCGGAGATTTACTTCCGGATGCCGCCAGCAACGCCGGACCTGCGTTTGTCGCCGCCAAGCCGAGCAAATCCTGGTTTGCCAAACGACGCACAAAATAACCTAATTCACCGCTGATGTAACCGTTATTTACCCCAAGTGCTGAAATTCCATAATTCTTAGTAATCTCCACAAATTCATCAAAAACCTGCTCAACTCCCGTATGCGGAAATCCTCCATCTGCGTCAATTTGAAACAGGGCCGGCGCAGATCGGTTGATTTTTGGCGAGGCTTGACCATCAACTCTGCCTTCCTGCACGGCCTCCAAATAATCTACTAAATGCGGCCACCCGACATTTGATTTTCCTTGAAGTTCAGCGTCAATCAAAGATTTTGCAATTGCATCAGCACTTTCAGCAGAAATATCGTTTTGCTCAAGCGCATTTTTGCAAAGTCGAAATGCTTCCTCACAAGGAACTTTTTGATTCATTTTTAGATTTCCATTTACAAATCTTTGCACAAGCGCAAAGAGTCATAAATTGCAGAATGTATATTCCGGCTGGCGACTGCATCGCCCACTCGAAACAACTGAAATTTACCTTCCGGATTGTTTACCAAATTTTGCGGAGTAAGGCTCGCTTTTCCGGAAATCAAAGCCTCCAAATCTATTTCTCCTCCATTGCTCGATTGATCCCGCAATCCCAAATAAAGTTCGTCCAGCGGCAACGTTCCATGTTCCACTACAATTTGCTCTACGCTGCGCTCATAGTTCGAGTGTGTGTATTCGTTGTACAGTGTGGCGATCAATCCGGAACCGTTTCGGTGCACTTCCGTTAAACGATGATTGAGCGTAATCGTTACATCATTTTGATAAAGTGCTCGCAAATAAGCCGGATAATTTGTTCCACCCACATCCGGAGCAACGATGCGTTCCGGAGTTACATATTCTAATTTTATTTCCGGATTTGCTAAAAATTCCGCACAGGAAATTCCGGGATGCTGGCCGTTGTCGTCAAAGAGCAAAATGTCTTTTTTCGGTTTCACGCTTCCGGACAAAATGTCCCAACTCGAAGTAACTAAATCTGCGCCCTCACGCAAAAATTCCGTGTTCGGCAAACCTCCGGTAGCCACTATCACCACTTCCGGATTTTCGGCTAAAACTTCCGGAATTTCCGCATAACAATTAAAACGCATTTCCACGCCGAGCCGTTGAACTTCGGAAAAAAGCCAATCCGTTATTCCGATGGTTTCGCGCCGCCGCTCTACCTTTGCGGCCAAAAGTAATTGACCGCCAGGGCGGTCATTGGCTTCAAACAAAACTACTGAATGTCCACGTTCCGCGCAAACACGGGCCGCTTCCAATCCGGAAGGTCCGGCACCGATTACCACTATTTTCCGGAGTTTTCCGGAAGTTTTCGGCACAAGATGCGGCATCGTTTTTTCACGTCCGGTAGCCGGATTATGTGCGCAAAGTGCATCGCCGTTTTCATACAAGCGGTCCAGACAATAACCCATGCCGACACAGGGGCGGATGCGTTCTTCTTCTCCGGACTCAATTTTTTTAACGATGTACGGATCGGCCATGTGAGCCCGTGTCATGCCGACCATATCCAGCAACCCTTCCCGTAAAGCATAACGGGCCGTCGCGACTTCGTTGATGCGCGCCGCATTAAAAACGGGCAAATTAAATTCACGCCTGATCGCTCCTGCAAATTCCAGTTGAGGCCCCGCCGGAGTTCCCATATTTGGAATTATGTGCGATAAACCTTCCTGCGTGTCGATGTGTCCTTGAATGACATTGATAAAATCCAATGCACCTGTCTTGACCAGCATTTCACCGATTTTGAGACCTTCTTCAAGGCGCAATCCTTCGCCATAAGATTTGTCCAGATTTTCGTCAAAAACCATGCGGATTCCGACAATAAATTCGCTTCCGACCTGCTTACGAATTTCCTCCAAAACTTCTAAGGAGAAACGAACCCGATTTTCCAGACTTCCCCCGTAACGGTCTGTACGGAAATTAGTTCTCGGCAACCAAAAGGCATCAAGCAAATGCCCGTAAGACTGGATTTCCACACCGTCCAAACCGCCGAGTTGACAGCGTTTTGCCGCAGCACCGTAGGCTTTAACAATGCGGCGAATATCGGTTTCCTCCATTATTTTCGGAAAACCGCGATGCGCCGGTTCCCGCACACAAGACGGCGCAACAATCGGTAACCAATCTCCGGAATTTGAAACACTTCTGCGCCCCAAATGTGTGATTTGACACATCAACGCCGCACCGTGCTTATGAACTCCGTCAGCCATTTCTTGAAAATACGGAATGATTTTGTCATTTCCGGCATACAAATTCCCAAACACCGGAGGCGAATCCGGAGCAATCAGCGTCGAACCGCCGAACATCGTCAGCGCAATTCCGCCTTTGGCTTTTTCCTCGTGATAAAGCCGGTAGCGTTCTTTGGGCAAGCCGTCTTCGGAATACGCCGGTTCGTGACCGGTGCTGAGTATCCGATTTTTCAAACGCAAATGCTTGAGTTGAAACGGTTGCAGTAGTGGGTCTGTAGTGTTCATCGGCTTTTGGTCAGCAATTTATTTTCATTTTAAGAGCTGTTTTCAGCCTCTCATCTTTTTGCCTTCCGGATCATGAATCGGTTCATCCTGAATTTCGGCATCGTACATTTCACCGATAATTTCCACTTGAACTTTTGTTCCGGGAGTGCAAAATTCGGTTGGGACATAACCGAGAGCAACGGATTTTTGAACATAATGCGCATAACCTCCGGATGAAATATAGCCGATTGTTTCACCGTCTTTCAAAATTGCTTCGTCATTGGAAACATCAATTTTTTCGCTGTCAATCGTCAGCGTAAGCAGTTTTTTCTTGGGGCCGTTTTTGCGTTCAGTTTCTGCGGCGGCTTTGCCGATAAAATCTTTATCCCATTTAATGAAAGCATCCATGCCGGATTCCGCCGCAGTGAAATCGGGGCGGAAATCGAGCGTCCAAACTCCCCATTGTTTTTCCAAACGAAGCGCAAGTAAGGTTCGTGCACCATACCAGCGATAGCCTAAATCGGCTCCGGCTTCTTCAATACTTTCAGTAAGTTTGAGTAAGTATTGCGGTTTGCAATAAATTTCATAACCCAATTCTCCGGAAAAACTGATGCGCGACAAAATCACCGGAACATCTCCAACATAAGTTTGGCGAATATCACGGAAAAGGAACGCACCAAGCGCAACATCATCTCTAGTGATGCGTTGCAATAATTCTTGTGAATTCGGGCCGGAAATCGCAATTCCGTGATAATCGTCAGAACGGTTTTCGTATGAAACTCCTTGCTCCGGCAAGAGGTTTTCAAACCAGCGGCGATGTGCATCTTGCATCACTCCGGAACCGAAAAGCATAAAGTGTTCTTCGGCCAAACAAGCCACGGTTAAATCACCATAAAGCCGCCCTTTGTGAGTCAGCATCGGAGTCAAATTCATCCGGCCAACTTTGGGGATGCGTCCGGCCAAAACATAGTTGAGAAAATCTCGTGCGCCGGGGCCTTTGAATTCATGTTTGGCAAAATTGGCAATTTCTATCCCACCGACTTTTTCCCGCACTGCTTTGACTTCGCGAGCGACATAATCGTGTGCGCGTGAGCGTTGGAAAGTCGGTTCTTCGTGCGCATCTTCGGGGCCGTCGGCAAACCATAAAACATTTTCCAAACCGAAGCCTTGCGCCCAAACCGCGCCTTTGGCGGTGAGTCGATCATAAAGTGAGGTGGTTTTTTGTTTGCGTCCTTTGGGCAAAGTTTCGTTGGGAAAAGTCATCACAAAACGGCGTTCATAATTTTCCGATGATTTAATTGTTCCCCAGCCGGGAGTTGCAAATTCGCCGAAACGAGCGACATCCATCGCCCAAACATCAATCGATGGTTCGCCGTCCATCATCCATTCCGCCATCGTCAAACCGACTCCTCCGCCTTGACAAAATCCGGCCATCACTCCGACCGCAACCCAATAATTTTTCATGCCCGGAACGGGGCCGATCATCGGGTTTCCGTCCGGCCCAAAGGTAAAAGGGCCGTTAATCACATCTTTGATTCCGGCTTCTGCCAGTGCCGGAATGCGCTCAAAACTCATCGACAGCCGATCTGCAATGCGATCCAAATCCGGAGGAAGTAAATCATGGCCGAAGTCAGCCGGAGTGCCGCAGATTTTCCAGGGAGTCGAAGTCGGCTCATAAGTTCCTAGCAATAAACCTTGTCGTTCCTGGCGGAAATAAATATTGCCTTCATAATCAATTCCCGCCGGTAAACGCTTTTCAGAACCAAGTGCCACAACTTCCGGAATGGCTTCGGTAATCAAATAATGATGTTCCATCGGTTGAACCGGCAAGTCAACTCCGGCCAAATGCCCAACTTCCCGCGCCCACAAACCGCCGCAGTTGACAATCATTTCGGCGTTAATTGTGCCTTCCGGAGTCACAACATCCCAAGAACCGTCAGTGCGTTGATTGGTTTCAATCACCGGAGTATGGGTATAAAATTTTGCTCCGTGAACACGTGCCGCTTTTGCAAAAGCATAAGTTACTCCGGAAGGGTCAACATCTCCGTCGGCATCATCCCAAAGTGCGGCCAAATAATGTTTGGGGTCAATCAACGGATGTCGTTCTGCGGCTTCTTTGACAGAAATAAATTCCTGATTCAAGCCCATATAACGCGCTTTCGAGCGTTCCCGTTTCAAATAATCGTACCAAGTTTTGTTGGAAGCCAGGTAAAATCCTCCGGTGGCGTGCATCCCGATTGAATGTCCGGAGGTTTCCTCAATTTCCTTGTAAAGGTCGATGGTGTAACCTTGCAAACGGCTGATATTGGGATCAGAACTGATGGTATGAATTTGTCCCGCCGCATGCCAACTCGAACCGGATGTCAGTTCGTTTTTGTCCAATAAAATAACATCCTTCCAGCCGAATTTTGCCAAGTGAAAAAGGATTGAACAGCCAACAACGCCGCCGCCAATTACCACAACTTTTGCGTGTGTTTCCATTTAATTTCCTAAATGACAAGTATTTTAATAATTTGCATCAGGAAATGACTCTTTTCTTTGCCGGATAAAAGCCAATAGCGCTTCATCGACTGCCGGATCGATGGACGGCATTTCATAATCGTTGAGCATTTTATGCCAAATTTTGTTGGCGCGTTGTGCAGTGTCTAAACTGCCGTCTTCTTCCCATTGTTCAAAGCTGTTGTTGTCTGCAACTGAGGAACGGAAAAAGGCGGTTTCAAAATTGGCTCTTGTGTGTGCGCAACCCAGGAAATGCTGGCCGGGTCCGACTTCGCGGATTGCGTCTAAGCCTTGACCGTTTTCGGAAAGATTGACTCCGTTAAGGAATTCGTGGATCATTCCGGCCTGGTCAATGTCCATGATGAATTTTTCGTAACCCATCGAGAGCCCGCCTTCAAGCCAGCCTGCAGTGTGGAGCATGAAATTTACTCCGGCCAACATGGCGTGTTGCAATGTGTTTGCCGCTTCATAAGCCGCTTGAGCGTCTGCGATTTTGCCACTGTTCAAGCCTCCGCCGCTCCGGAAAGGAACACCGAGTCGTCGCGCCAAAGCCGCCACAATGTAAAGCACCAACTGCGGTTCCGGAGTACCGAAAGTCGGTGCGCCGGACTGCATGGACATCGAACTGGAAAATGTGCCGAAAACCACCGGTGCGCCCGGACGCACCAACTGCGCAAAAGCCATCCCGGAAAGAGCTTCCGCATAAAGTTGCGCCGCCGTAGCCGCTACCGTAACGGGCGACATTGCACCGGCAATGCAAAATGGTGAAACCACACAGGCTTGATTATTTCGAGCATAAACCTTGAGCGCACCGATCATTGTTCCGTCCCAAACCAACGGAGAATTGGCATTGATTAAACTGATGACAACCGTGTTGTTTTTGACAAATTCTTCGCCAAATAAAACCTTTGCCATATCGACCGTATCCTGCGCCCGTTCCGGAGCTGTTACCGAACCCATAAATGCTTTGTCGCTGTAACGCATGTGTGTATAAACCATGTCAAAATGCCGTTTGTTGACGGGCAAATCCACCGGTTCGCAAATCGTTCCTCCGGAATGGTGTAGATACGGTGTGGAATAAGCGAGCTTCACGAAATTCCGGAAATCCTCAATGGTGGCGTAACGCCGCCCTTTCTCCAAATCCCGCACAAACGGCGAACCGTAAGCCGGAACCAAAACCATGTTTTTTCCACCGATTCGGACATTGCGTTCCGGATTACGGGCGTGTTGCGTAAATTCCGTTGGTGCGCTGTCTTGAATCAATTTTTTGCACATTCCCTTCGGAATACGGACGCGCTCGCCTTTGATGTCTGCACCAGCATCTTTCCAAATTTGCAGGGCTTCCTCGTCGCCACGAAACTCGATGCCGATTTCCTGCAAAATGGTTTCCGCATTGTTTTCAATTAAGGCCAAACCCTCTTCATCCAGTACCTCATAAACCGGAACCTTGCGGGTAATGTAAGGAACTCCTTTAGTCACTGGTGCACTTCTGGCAGCTTGTCTGGCCGCTCTTCCGCCTCCGGAACGTCCGCTGCGGCCTCTTTTGTTTCGTTCTGACATATTAGATTTATGTTAAGGTTAACAACCTATGTAGCAATTAAATTCTTGCTGATTTTAGTTCTGTATTTCTTCCGGCTAATGTTTGAAACAAAATAGCTGAAAACAAAATTGCACCTCCAATCAGCGTCTGCTGAGTTGGAGATTCGCGAAAAAACATCAAGGCCCAGATGGGCCCCAGGATTACTTCAATCAAACTGAGGAATATCAGCTCTGCAGAATGTATTTCGTATGAACCGGCAACATACAAAACTAGACCTAATCCCAAACCAAATGCTCCAAAACCAGTGGCGATTAATAAATCATGTAGGGAAATGACCAGTCCTTCGTCTTCATATATTATTGCTGCTGCACAGAATATAATTGTAAACAAACCTGCATAACAAACTGCAGGTAACATGTTTTTATTTTTTCCCCAGCGCAGCGAAACGGTAAAACCTGCAAAACATGCTGCTGTTGCAAAAGCAGTTAAATTGCCAAAAAGAGAATCTCCAGACACTCCAGCCTGGATCATGACCAAAATACCTATGGCGGCAACTGTCATGGCCGTCCATTGTGTTTTACTGATTTGTTCTTTTAATAAAATCCATCCTAAAAAGCCTGCAATGAAGGGTGCTGAACTCATTATAAAAAGTGTATTTGCAATCGTTATATGAGTGACTGAAAAAACAAATGTAACAAAAGCTAAAGAAAGAAACAGTCCACCAACTACACTCGCAACACCGGCTTTTTTGAACTGCGCTATGGTGTTCGGACTTTTAATTCTTATCAGTAAAAACAGAACCGTTGCTAATGCTAATGAGCGATAGAAAAGGAATTGCCACTCCGAAGCATTTTCCAGTAAACGTATCATCGGTCCGCCGGTACTCCAGAGCGCTCCTGCAAACAAGATGAAAAATCGTCCCTGTGTAGCTGAAGTTGTTGTAAACATTTTGCCCTTAGTAAAATTGACTGATAGGCTTGGTTTAATTATTATATCGTAATCCTTTCATGTTTTCTATTCAGTCTTTACAATTTCTGCATACTCAATGCCAAACCATAACATACTGATAATACGATATATAATTATATATATTCAAAAAATAAGAACTACAAATTCCGCTAATTTAGACAAGGAATTTGCTAACAATTATTTTCTACACAGTTTTGCTCTGCGAATACAATGCATTTTATGAATATAGCCAATAATATTAATTACATAAATACAAATTGATTATACTTGGTATTCATCTTTACTAATGTACAAAAACGGAACTTTGAGTTCCGATAATTAATTTATAAGAAGATAGAGTTCCGATTTAATTATGATGTAGAAAAATTCTAAATAAAAGAACACAGGTTTTTGCGATATTCATGTCAAATTTTTTATGTATCAACTTGTTTTATTCCGCCTTGTGCTTGAGAAAAATGATTGCTAGCATTCCTGTTAAATCCTCTCCAAAACACTGGAATTTCAAATATGTCTTTGAATTATTCTTTGAGACAACGTTTTGTTTTTAACAGCTAAGCGGCTTTGCCAAGATGAATCAAAATAGTATTATTGAATTAGAATTTAAGACAGATTCAGGTTTGGGAAGCAGGGCAACAATTGGAATTATTGTGCTTCGAACTGATCAAACTCTGGAGCATGAATTTGCAAATTTATTAAATTTTGATGGTGTTGCGCTTTATTATTCGCGTATTCGCAATGAAATGGAAATAACGAAAGAAGCCCTGGAGGACATGGAAGCGGAATTACCGATTGCTGCTGCATTGCTTCCGACCGCATTCAATTTTGATGTTATCGGTTATGGTTGTACTTCCGGTTCAGCCATTATTGGCGAAGAAAAAGTTGAAAAGGCGATCCAGGTTATACATCCTAATGTACCTGCTTCAAATCCAATGACTGCCTGTAAAGCCGCTTTGCGGGCACTTGGACTAAAACAGATCGCGTTTCTAACACCATACGATCCAAGTATTACAACAGCAATGTGTGAAAATCTTTTAGCTGCCGGCTTTGAGATTTCAATAACAGGGTCATTTTTTGAGTCTGACGATTTTAAAGTTGGGCTTATTTCCCCTCAGTCAATTCTTGAGGCCATTGAAAAGATTGGTACTCGCGATGATTGTGATGGAGTATTTGTTTCTTGTACAAATTTACGTGTGGCGGAAATAATCGAAATCGCAGAATCACGACTGGGGAAACCTGTCACCTCAAGCAATCATGCTCTGGCGTGGCACTTACTAAGATTGTCCGGCATTCAGGATTGTCAGGAAAACTGTGGCAGCCTTTTCCGGAGACAGTTAAATGTTGAGGATGAAATAATCAATTAAACTAAACAAAGTTCATAAATGCAAAAAAAACAATACGACACAATCATTATCGGTGGAGGTTCCGCAGGTTGCGCTTTGGCTAACCGCTTGAGCGCTGATCCTTCTCACAAAGTGCTGGTTCTTGAAGCTGGACGTCCGGATTATATCTGGGACATTTTTATTCACATGCCGGCAGGTTTAACATTTCCTATCGGCAACAAATACTACGATTGGTGTTATGAATCAGAACCGGAACCTTTCATGAACAATCGGCGTATTTTTCATGGACGGGGTAAAGTTCTC
>ENA-ORDI01000883-ORDI01000883.1-marine-metagenome-genome-assembly--contig:-NODE-883-length-18346-cov-3.750616_pt1 | contig 18346 bp, 18 predicted proteins | sample MGYA00248628_ERZ508525 | MGnify/ENA primary metagenome ERZ508525 (study PRJEB26195, sample SAMN05422138) | marine metagenome | isolation source: East of Porto Seguro, South Atlantic Ocean | place... | reverse complement strand
TGATGATCAGTAACGATTTCTTCAGTTTTGGGCGCATATGTTTTGATATCAGATAACCATCGTCTAACAGTTCGTTCACCGCATCCAAGTTTTATAGCAATTTCTTTTTGCGTATATCCTTGTTCATACAAATTCAAACCTTCGGAAATTATATCTATATCGTACATTTGACCTTTTTATAATAATATTTTGACCTATTAGAACACAATAATTCTCAGAAGTCAATACAATGATATTTTTATAAATTATATGAGAATACCATAAGGGGATATTATCGATAAAGTCTTGAAAGATTCCTTAGAATAATTAGGTCACTTTCATATATAAATTTGGTGCAAATAGGCAATTATGCATATATACATAGGTCATAAATAGCGATTAATAAGTTATAAAAAGGTAATTAAGTGATATGAATAGGTCAATTATGCCTTTTTATTCCCGTGTCTATAGTTTCGTGTGGAATTGTATTTGATTTTTTCATTTAATGCATAATCTAAATCTAAATCATACTTCCCAACCATATCAAATATTCTGATTAATACATCTGCAAGTTCTACAGTAAAACCCAATGGCTTTCCATCTTCAAATCTTAAATTCAAACTTTCTCCATCTCTATATTCTTCCAAAGCTTCACTAAGCTCGCTATGCATTAAAGCTATCAATCCAGGAATACTTCTCTCTTCATCCCACCAACCTTTAGATTTAGCGATATTATGTGATTTTATTATTAATTCTTTAATTTCCATTCTATATCCTTAATTTACAGTTCTTAATTCTTTTTGTGTAATAAGTACTAATGCACTAGCAACTAGAAGTAAAATTGATAAAATTCCTATAGTACTTTGGGCGCCAATAATATCAGCAAGAATGCCTGCAGGCAAAGCTCCTAATGGGATCAATCCCCAGTTAAGCATATAAATACTCATGACTCTGCCTCTAAGATCTGGTCTTGTTTTCTCCATCATAATACTCATAGATAAAGTACGTCTAATTGAATCTGAAACACCCAAAAAAATCATCACAATTAAAGATATTGTATATGAATCTGAAATAGATAAAATCAATAAACAACCTCCAGTTAGAAACCCTCCAATTATCCAAATTAATCCTCGTTTATTTGACTCAATGCCTGCAATAATTATTGAACCTATTACTGAGCCAAGGCCCATTAAAGTTGTAAGAAGTCCCATAGCTTCAGGCCCTTTCAAATAAATATCCTTAACAAAAATTGGTAACATAAATCTGAAAGGTTCTGCTAGCAAACTAAATATTAATGATGCTATTAATAAGGAGAATAATAATTTTTCATTATATATATATATTAGCCCGATCTTTATTTCTGCAAGAATTTCTTTCTTTTCTGATTTATTACTACCCCGGATATCATTACCCATCCTCATTTCAGGTTTAATGATAAAAGTAAAAAAAACACCCGTCAAAGCAAGCCCCCCAATAATACTATATACAACACCAGGCCCGGCAAGGCCATAAATTAATCCTGATACAGCTGGGGCTATTAAATTTGAAACATTAAATCCTGCAGAATTCAAAGCTATAGCTGAATTTAAATTCTTACGAGGTACCAATTCAGCAATAAATGCATGCCTTGAAGGAACCATAAATGCCCAGATACCTCCCTGTACAAAAGATACAGCTAAAAGATGCAGCCAATTTATATAATTTGAAAAAATTATCGCTGCTATTAAAAATCCAAGAGAGGCTGCACCGAATTGCCCTATCTGTATAATTTTCTGCTTATCTAATCTGTCAGATAAAGCTCCACCAAATAAAGACAAAGATAACATTGGGAAAGCAAAGGCTACATTAACATAAGTTAATTTAGAAGCAGAATTAGTCAATTCATAAGCCAAATAACCCCTTGCTGTCATTTGCATCATTGTTGCTATACCTACTGTTACCATACCTATCCATAAATATAGATACCCTCTAAAATATAAAGGTGTTATAGTTTTAGATATAAATTTGAACATTTGAAAACTCTATACCATAAATTGAAAATATAGAACTGTATTTGAAGCAATAATTAACAAATATTTAAGTTAAATAATATAATTAAAACAATGAAAATAAAGCAATCATGATGAACAAAGATTCTATTACATTTTTACCTCAGACCGAAATTGCAGTTATTTTTGATTTCGATATAACTTTAACACCAAAATACATGCAATCTATTATATTTGACAAATATAAAATTAATGAAAAAAAATTTTGGGAAGAAACAGAAAAACTAAAATTAAAAGGTTACGATAATGAACATGCATATATAAAAAATTTATTAAATTATATAGAAACAGGGAAAATTCCAAAACTATCCAATGAAAATTTAAATTATCTTGGCAAAAACCTTGAATTCCATAATGGATTTCCAAATATTATGGATGATTTAAAAGCCATGATAAAAAATAAATCGACAAGAGATTCACATCTCAATCCCGAAATTGCTTTTTATGTTATAAGTTCGGGTTTTGAAGAAATGATTGCAGGATCTTCTGTATTTAATAAATTGAAAAAATTATGGGGATGCACTTTTGCAGAAAACAAACAAGGGAATATCAATTTCCCTAAAGAAACTATATCTTATACTACTAAAACACAAAAACTTTTTTTAATAAATAAAGGATTACTTGATAATAAAGATAGTTTAAAAGTAAATGATTATATGCCACAAATCATCAGGCCTGTCCCGTTTAATAATATGATTTATGTTGGAGACGGTCCTACTGATGTACCTTGTTTTTCTTTAATAATGCAAAATGGTGGAAAAACCATTGCAGTATATGAATCCAAGGATACTAATGCATTTAACGAATGCTACAAATTAGTAGTAGAATCTAAAAGAGCAGATGTGATGTGCCCTGCAGATTATTCAAAAGGAAGTCAGTTATACTTAGCACTTTTTAAAATGGTAGAGAATATATCAGATAAAATAACAGAAAATTTAACTGACCTTAAAAACCAAGGTGCAATTCAGAGCCCGAAACATATAAATTAATTACATTTATTGTTTTCACATTGTGCAACTTTGAGTGATCCTCGACTTGAATCATAATAAGATATAAATATCCTTCCACTTGAATCGCTTATCATCGAAGCATATGTTCCTATATTTCCAATTTTATCAATATTTATTATTTCTTTATCTTCACATACCTCGTCATCGCAATACACTATTCCAAAATTATTAGTATTCATATCATAAAAACTTATCAATACATTGCCTGAATTATTTACTATTAACGAATTCCAGCTATAAAAAATACCTGGCAATATTTTAGCTTCAATTAATTTAATAATAGTTTTATTGTCATTGCAGTTACTATCTTTACATACCGCCAATTTTAAATAATTAAGATTAAAATCATAATAACTTATATACAAAGTATTTGACGTATCTTGGAATATAGAAATGTCGCCACCTCTTTTTGCAACATCATCAATAATCGATGATTCATAATTATCACAATATAAATCTGAACATCGAATTAATTTTACCTGCATATTTGTTCTGTCTTGATAGGCCAGGATAGGCATATCTGTGTCATTGTCTAAGGTAAGATCTAAGTATTCGCCTACCATGCCTTCTGTATCTACATGTTTTATAACAGATCTGTAACAGTCGGTATCTTCACAAATAGCTAATTTCAAATTATTAAAATTATTATCAAAATATCCGATTACAGGATGGCCTTGTTTTGTTATATCTATAGAATTATATTCACCAACATATCCTGCTTTCCCTGTCCCTTTATCGATAACATTAATTTGTGCTCTGCCACATTTGTAATCTAGGCATCTTATAACTCTTAGATCACCATTTTTTCTATCTAAATAACTAATATAAACTTTACCACTATTGCTAACAGCAATATCCGTAAAATATCCGAAATCACCAGCCCAATCTAATAACTGAATTTTCGCTGAAGAACAGTCTATGTTTTCACAGTATGCTAATTTCAAATCTCCTGCATTCAAATGATGATAACTTATAATTGGGAATCCTTCCTTACTTAACCCAATAGAATTTGCATAACCTACCAAGCCATCATTATCTAATTCAGAGATAAATACATTTTTATTTTTAGAATAGTTTTCGCTTGACACCTCGCCTTCTATACCTTGATATTTGTTATCACTGGTAATTATACTTTCCAGTTCTCCTACAATTCCTTTATCCCCAAATTCACCTTTAGATGGAGCTAGTTTTCCACCTTCTGAAAGGAGTTTTACATCAATAGTGAAAATAATCACCAAAACTATTGTAATAGCTAAGACCCAATATATAAAAAATTGGCTTTTTAAGATTTTATTATAAAAAAAAGTTAAAAAAGGTTTCAGTTTCTGCATTTATGAATATAGAATGAATTGCGGATTATATTATATCAGAATTGTTTATTTAAATTACTATGCCAATATTCAAATTATTAAAAATAAAAAATTTCAAAATTTACCTTGCTGCAAATAGTATAAATGAAATTGGATTCATGTGTAGGTTCACTGCGATAGGGTGGTTATCATATGAGCTTACTGATTCTCCTTTATTTGTAGGCACTCTAGCTGCATCAGCTGGAGTCTCTATGTCACTGCTGTCTTTCTTTGGAGGAATATTAGCAGACAGATATTCAAAACCAAAAATAATAATAATCAGCAAATCCATGGAAAGTTTAATAATTCTTCTGATTGGGGTACTTATTCAAATTAATAAAATTGATGAACTAACTTTAATTATTTTGATGTTCATAAATGGGATCTTAGCTGCTATTTATGTACCTAGTAGAATAGGATTTGTAAAAGAACTTTCAGGCACTGAATTATTGTTACCAGCAACTGCTCTAGATTTTGGAGTAATGACCTTGGTAGGAACATTCGTACCAACTTTAGCAGGATTGTTGATAGAGAAAATATCTTTATCTTTTACATTATATTTTTCTTTTGTAGCTTATATTTTACATAATTTATTCATGTTCCCACTCATAAATAAAGGGCAAAAATATGATCATTCAAAAGATCTTCAAATCATAAAATCAATAAAATATATATTTAATTTGAATATCATAAAATATCTTTTTATTATAATGCTCGCAACAGCGATTTTAATTTTTGGACTAGAAACACTTTCTCCGGTAATAGCTAAAGATATTTTCAATACAGGGCCAACAGGATTTGGCATTCTATTATCATCAGCCGGGTTCGGTATGGCTGTAGCATGTTTTACTGTCGCTAGTATAAAAAGCATAAATATAAACAAATTATTAACTATTAGTATTGCCGGTGGCGGGATCGCTTTAATGGCCTTTGCATTTTCTTCAAACTTTCTTATAGGAATGATATTATTTGCAGTATTATTTTCTCTTGCAGCTTCATCTGAATCAGCAATAACAACTCTAATTCAAACTTCTGTCCCGGATAATATGAGAGGTAAAGTAATATCCATACAAACTTTTACATGGGGAATATCATCACTTACAGGAATATTATCAGGATATATATCTCAACAATATGGGATCACTTTATTTATATTTATTTCAGGAATAATCTTGCTCACATTAACACCTATTACTAGGTTAATAGCAAAAGAAATTAAATAATGTCATAATTGAAAATATCGAATATATAAAGGAATAAAAATGCATGAACTAATAAAAAACTCTGCAACAGAAATCAGAAATAAACTAATTAATAAAGAACTCAAACCAACAGAATTAGTAGAAATAAGCCTTGATAGAATTAAAGAAGTTGATCCCATAATTAATGCGATGCCAACAATATGTCCTGAAAGAGCTATGGAACATGCAAGAAAAATAGAATCCACCAATATATCTGAAAAACCATATCTACATGGAATTCCTCTCTCCATTAAAGACCTGGTTGAAGTTGAGGGTGTCAGAACTACCTGGGGATCTCCGTTATTCAAAGATCATATCCCTACAAAATCCGATATTTTAGTACAAAGATTAGAATCAAACGGCGGAATAGTCGTGGGCAAATCAAATACCCCGGAATTTGGAGCAGGAGCAAATACTTTTAATGAAGTATTTGGGGCATCAGTAAGTCCTTGGAACACAAAAAAAACTGTAGGCGGATCTTCTGGGGGAGCTGCATCATCTTTAGTTAGTGGAGAAGTATGGTTAGCTTCAGGAAGTGATACTGGTGGAAGTTTAAGAATCCCTGGTAGTTTTTGTTCAGTAGTTGGGTTCAGACCATCTCCTGGTACTGTTCCTACAGGACCAGGTAATTCTCCTTTTGATTCTTTATCAGTATCTGGCCCAATGGCTAGAAACGTAGAAGACACTGCCTTAATGTTAAATGCTATGACAGGGTACTACGAATTTGATCCTTTTAGTAAAAAACAAACCCCTGATTATCTTAATGCTGTGAACGAATCTAAAATACCAAAAAAGGTAGCATATTCATTTGATTTAGGTGGAGAACCTTTGGATCCTCGTGTTAGAGATAGTCTTGAAAAGTCACTAAAAGTTTTTGAGTCTATGGGATCAGAATTAATTGAAGATTGCATAGATTTAAGTGATGCTCATCATATAATCAGGGTTTTAAGATCATTGAAATTTGCCGCTCAGGCGGAAAGATTAACCAATCACAGAAACGAACTTAAACCAGAAATTATTTGGAACATAGAAGCAGGATTAAAATTAACTGGCGAAGAAATTGCTAAGGCAGAATTATTAAGAGCAAAACTTTTTAATAATACTGCTGAATTTTTCAATAAATATGATCTGCTTGTTTGCCCAACAGTTATGGTTCCTCCATTTGATGTTGAAATCAGATATTTAGATGAAGTTGAAGGTGTTAAATTTGATGATTATATAACATGGTTATATTACACACATTCAATAACACTGACTTCTTCACCTTGTGTATCTTTACCAGCTTCATTTACTGAAGACGGATTACCTATAGGAATACAATTTATTACAGAATGTAATAATGAATACGACCTACTGTCATATAGTCAATCATTTGAGGAAAATAATACTAATGCCATACAAACACCTATTGATCCAAGAAATTGATTATTTCCTATAAATTGGCCTTGTTAAACATGTAGGACCTCCGGATCCTTTATAGCATATTTCACTGGCTTGAAATTCTATTACTTCAATTCCGTTTTCTTCTATAATTTTGCAAGTTTTATTATTACCACTTGTGATCAGGCATTTAGTAGTTGACAAGGGTAAAACATTACAACCCAAACTATCATAATCCTCATCAGCTATGGATATTGTTTTAATATCTAATTTCTTTAATAATTTCAGTAAACTAATAGGTAATAACTTTTTATAAATCAAAAACAAATTTTCATTTAATGGACTTATTAAAGACATCAAATGTAAAACATCCACCGGACCATTCCAATGGGGCAAATCTACACTAATAACTTCAATTGAAATTGTAGATAAAATTTTTCTTAATTGATCTATGCCTTTATTATTTGTTCTATAAGTTAAACCTGCAGCTACAGTTTTTTCATCAATCCAAATTACATCCCCTCCTTCAAGAGTAGCATCATTAATTATTTCACCCAATATAGGAACACCTATTTCATTCAAATAATTTTTCATCATTATAGTTTCAGGTTTTCGTTGTGTTTTGCCCATATTTCCTATAACAGCTCCATTTGGTGTCATAAAAATCGGATCATGGGTATAAATAGAATCCAAAGATGTTATTTCATCTTCAGGGATATATAAAATTTCTACATTATTATCATTTAATATATCAATAAAGTTTTCATACTGCGTTACCGATTTTTTGAAATCTGGTTTATCAATAAAATTCAAATCTTGCCATTGTAAATCAATTGTTTTTTGAGATTTAAAAGCAGCTTGAGGATTCTTGAGTAACACTGTTTTCAATGTTGAAACATTAGAATTTAATCCATATTTTATATTATTCATTATTTCTCTCTTCTATTTCTAGAGTAAAATTATATGACTTAAATTATTTCATCTTTTATTAATTGATCTATTTGATTTGTATCAAAGCCTAGATCTAAAAGAATTTCTTTATTATTTTCACCCAATTTAGGAGCGAATCCTAAAATTGATGGGGTTTCAGAAAACTTCCACGGAGTCCCATGAATTTTAATATTATGACCAAGATCAGGATGATAAATTTCGGAAACATAATTATTAGCAATTATATCTAGATCATTAGATGCTTCAATCATACTATTTACCGGGGCTGTAACCATTCTAGAATCTCTTAAAATTTTTATCCAAACAGAACGTTTCTTTGTTGCAAACATTTTTGAAAGTTCAAATAAAATTTTATTTTTCTTTTCTTCTGATTCAAAAGCCAAACCTAAATCTTCCAAACCTTTTTTTACTAAATTGTCGTAAAAACCTAAAATTTCCAAAGCTGGTTTCCATTGATCTGGATCTAATTGAATTGCTAATGGTTTGCCATCAATATCATTAAAACAAGCAGCTATACCTGCTCTCTTTTTAGACCCATTAATTCTTGCACCAGTTATTGGAGGTGTATTTCTCCACATAGCAGTAGTCATAGTCCACCCCATCAACCTAAATGCGCTACCAATTAAAGAGGTTTCTATTTTCTGCCCTTGCCCTGTATTTTTTGCATGTATTAATGCTGCTAAAATTCCACTTAAAGTTATTATTCCACAAGCTTCGTCTGCTACTGAAGCTACACCCGTTCTCATTTGTTGGCCTGGAATTGAAAAAGCTTCAGTGACACCACCTATAGCCTGCCCTACTGCATCAGTTCCTGGCAAATCAGAGCTTGGACCATCAGGGCCATATGCAGATACAGATGCATATACGATTGATGGGTTTATTTTTTTTAAAGTATCATAACCAAAGCCATTTCTTTCTGCAGCTCCAGGACTAAAATTTTGACCGAAAATATCGGCGTTCTTAACAAGTTTATACAAAATTTCTTTTCCTTGTTCATTCTTTAAATTCAATGTGAAACTTTTAACACCACGATTATTCGTTTCAAAAAATGAACTGACACCATTATTCACTTCACCAGCTTTCCTGCTACCATCTCCTTTACCAGGAAGTTCTATTTTAATTATTTCAGCTCCCATATCTGCCATAAGCATATAAGGAACTGTTCCGGCTTGTGCTGTTGAACATGTAATTGCTTTAATTCCAGATAATGGGCCATGATTATTCATATTATTTCCTCACAGATTAATTTTTAGTTTTTTAATTTTGGAGTATTATATCTATCCTCAGGATTTAACCAACCTTTGAAATTAGGTTTTCTTTTTTCAGCAAAAGCTCTTCTAGATTCCATTCTATCTTCTAGATCACCATGTGAATGCAGTTCATCTGCCAATTCTGAATAATTACCTGAAATTTTTGGAGCCATTTCTCTCATCATATATATCGTGTTCACTCTAGATGCCGGAGGTAATGAAAGTAAATGTTCAGCCATATCTAATGCACTGGGCATTAATTCTTCTTTTTCTACTAATCTGTTAATAAATCCCACCTGATATAATCTTTCAGCTGTAAACCTAAACCCTAATGCCATTTCAGTTGCAATTGGATGCGGTAAATTGGCATAATGACCATGATTATAACCGCCTAACAACCATCTTTTTGCTTCTGACATTTCAAAAATAGCTTCTTTTACAGCTATTCTTAGATCTGTCTTCTCAACAAGCATAAATCCACCGCCCATTGCATAACCATTTATAGCTCCTATAACAGGTTTATCTAATTCTCCATTCATGAAAGGATCTGCATTATCATCCCCTTTTCCTGGGGCAGAAGCTAATTCTCCAATTTCTAATGATTCTTTCATATCTTCTCCTGCACAGAATCCTCTTCCTTCTCCTGTAAGAATAGCCACTTCTAAATCTTTGTCATTTTTAAATTGGTTAAATGCATCGGCCATGCCTTCTCTTATAACTTTACTAAGAGCATTTAATCTTTCAGGTCGATTAAGTTTGATAATCATAATTTGCCCCTGTATATCTGTTTTTACAAATGACATATTTTTCCTCCAATGATAATTTTGTGATTACTTTTATATTGCACTTTATTTTTCAACAGTCGCAAAATCTAAATATTTAAAATTCTTATATATTGATAAATGAATATTCTGTATATATTCTCCATTATGTAAGGGTGTAGTCAAAGGAAAATTTAATTTATCAAATTCATCATTAATATTACTTGAATTATTATCTAAACATTCAAATAATACCCTGCCCTCCAGATGCTTAGGTATACTTATATCAAGCAAAGTTAATATTGTTGGTAAAATATCAATATTACTAGAAGGTAAAAAAGTTCCTTGATCAACCTTGATTTCTTTACCTCCAATTACAAGTGAATTATGTATCTCCTGGGGGCTCATAGATCCATGATTACCTAAACCTTTTTTCAAACTGGTAGAATATACTTGTCCTTCAATATTCTTTAAATTATGTAATTTTTCCCAATTCATTGAAACAAACAAGTCTGGATTTCTTTTACCTGATTGAGCAAAAAGGTCATAATTGTGAATACCATTAATACTAATTTTATTACTTCCGGCAATAATTGGCCCTGCCCATGGTTTTGAAATTATCTCATGAATCAAAATTGGATCAAATATTTGATCTTTTTTTGTATAAACTAAAAATGAACCCCCATTTTCTGGAAACAAATAACCAGGAAAATTTGCCTGTAATTCTTGTTGAATATCTATAACCTCGGTAATCCTTGAATATCCATGATCAGAAACCAGCATTATAGTTGGATCTAATGAATTTTGATCCAAAAATTCTATAATCTTCCCAAACAAATTATCTACATGCTTTAAAGCTTTATTACTTTCTTCTACATTTAATCCGAAATTATGTTGGCTTTTATCTGGTTCGTTAAACCATATAATACTAACATCAGATAAATTGCCTTCCTCTAAATCACTTAAAATATTTATAATATGATTAGTGGAATCATAATCAGGGATATTTTGCTCAGGCCATTCATGAATACTATCAGGTAAATTAGAATATTCATTTTTATCTAAATTTATATCTCTGTGTATAGTAGTTTGCTTGTTTTTAATTATTTCAGTGTTTTGAATAATGGCATTACCACTTGTTCCTGAATTTAATACCATAAAACTCAAACCATTATCTGATAAAATCTCAGACAAAGAAGGAACTAATAAAATTTCACCTGTACGATTGTATAAATCCAGCATCTCCGAATATAAAACCGGAAGGATAATTTCTGAATCATAATCTCTAAACACCATGGTATTTCCAACTATGCCATGAGTCCCTGGATTAACACCAGTAACAATACTAGCAGCATTACTCCTTGTTACAGTGGGAAAAGTTGAATGATGATTTTCAAAACTAAAACCATTATTTTTAAATTTATTCAAATTGGGAGTTTGTAAATGATTTATCTGATTCATCTGCAAACCATCTAATCCCACAATTAATATTTTTTTCATGATTTTTGTATTATTGTTAATGTAAGATTAAATCACAATGCAAAATAAAATGGTTAATAACAAAATAATACAATATAAACCAATATCCATTATTACAATCAATTTAATAATTGCCATAGTAGGAATTATTGTAAAATCTCAACATAGCTTATTACCTGAAATCTTATTACCTATAGCATATGGATGCTCTATTTTTTCAGCAGCATTAATTATTTCATGGGCTGCTGAATCGAGTGAAAGAGATATTTCTGGCTCTTTTGTCATAGCAATAATTGCATTAATAGCTGTTCTTCCTGAATATGCGATAGAAACTGTATTAGCATATACAGCAGGCCAGTCATACAAATTAAATAATTTTGTTTTCACTAACAGAGTTGGTTATGTCTCTGCAAATGTTACAGGAGCAAACAGATTGTTAGCTGGACTTGGATGGCCATTAATTATGCTAATAAATATGCTAAAAAACAATCAATCGCTAAATATAAAAAATAATAATAAGCTTGAATTGCTTGTCCTTGGAATTGGGGCAATTTCAATGATTATTGCTTCAATTATTAAATTTCAACCAATATTTATTTCCTTTATATTAATAATCATTTATCTAATTTATTTATTTATTACATCAAAAAAAGAATCGACTGAATCAGAATTTATTGGTACAAGTGAGTATCTTGCTAATTTACCAAAATTAACAAGAATAACAACCAATATTTTATTAATCATATTTTCTGCTGTAACAATATTTATCGTATCCCATCCTTTCGTGGAATCTTTAATACATATTGGAGGTAAATTCGGGATAGATGAATATTATTTAATTCAATGGCTAGCCCCTCTTGCATCTGAAAGTCCTGAAATTATTATAGCTTCATTATTTGCAATGAAAGGAAGATCGCTTGAATCTATATCGATAATTCTTTCCTCACAAGCTAATCAGATGTCATTATTAATTGGAAGTATGGGTGCAATTTTTTCTTTTGCAACATCATCTTTAATAAGTTTCCCGCTAAATGATACCCAGGGAGTTGAATTTTTATTAACTTCTGCTTTCGCTTTACTACAAATAAGTATGATTTTATGGGGGAAATTCAAATTGCAAATGCCTGTATTATTACTAATAATATTTTTTGTTCAACTTATTATTACTGATACTTCAATCAGGGCTTATTTATCAATAGCTATATATATGTTTGCATTAATATATTTGATACTTTTTATAACAAAAAATAAAATCCAACCAATCAAAAAACAATAAAATGCTAGATCAAAATAAAGAAAACCAACTTAATAATTGGTTAGAACAATCTGTACTAAATAACAGAATCCCTTTTGGGGAAATCAGTATTTCAAAAGAAAACAAAAATATTTACAAATATAAAATCTATACTCAGGATGAAAAATATAAAAATAATAAACTTTATCGAATACACTCTTTAACTAAACCTATTACTTCATTGGTTAGTTTAATTGTTCTAGAAAAAAACAATATTAGTGTAAAAGAGCCTATAAGTACATTTATCCCTAAATTCAAAAAAGCAAAAGTACTAATCAATGAAAAATTAATAAATATAAATACCCCCATTACATTTGAACATTTATTAACGCATACTTCAGGGTTAACTTATGGATTCAATAATTCAAACCAATCGATTTTAAGAGGAAATACTGAAGCCGACAGTATATACAGAGAAAAAGGAATTCTAAAAAATATCCAACGCTCATCTTATACTTCATCTGATTTTGTAAATGACATAACATCTTTACCTCTGGCTTACCAGCCAGGTACAAGATGGAATTATAGTTTATCTACAGATCTACTAGGTGTATTACTAGAATTAATATGTAAGCAACCATTAAGTGAAATCTATAATAGTGAATTATTTACACCTCTTGATATGAATAATACTTATTTTCCGTCGATTAATTTAAAAAACTTAATTCCAACATTCAAATTATCACTTCCAAGTGGATTTAAACTTATAAATGGCACTGATCAAATCATCCGGGAACACAAATTTTTATCTGGAGGAGGGGGGATAATTTCAACTCCTCAGGATTATATTAAATTTTGCAATCACATATTAGATCCAAAAGTATCTTTGATTAATAACAATACACTTTCAAAAATGAAAAATAATCAATTGAAACATGAAATGGAATATCTAACTGATAAATTGAATTTTTATGATTTTACATTTGCTGGACCAGGGACAGGGTTTTCTTATGGGTTTTCAACAATAGAAAATCCAAATACTGTACCCCAAAAAACTCCAAAATATATATTAAGCTGGGCAGGATCATCAAATACAATAGTTTGGATAGATCAAATAAATAAAATGGTATTCACATTTTTTACTCAATTAATTCCATTTGGATATCATAATTACAAAAAAGAATTACATGAAATATTATATTCTGATATTAATTAACAGGGGTTAATTTTATAACGGGGATAATCCTGCCTGAAATCTCTTCATATTCAGAATATTTAGAATAAATCTTATTTATTTTAATCCAGGCGATTTCTCTCTCTTCAGATTCCAAAACATTATATTTACATTTGTAATTTTTATTATTAATTACAACTTTTACTGAATTTTGTTTAATCATATTCCTATACCAATTAGGTGGGTTTTTATTCCCTCCATTGGAAGCTACAATCATAAAACTATTTTCATCTGGGAAATAAGTAAGGGGCGCATATCTTTCCTTGCCTGATGATCTTCCTTTTGTGATTAAAACTAATACAGGAATACCAATCAAAGAATTAAGAAAAGTATATTTAGATATTCTTAAAACCCATAAATGAAATTTAGAAAAATATTTAATGAGTTTAAAATTTTCTGTAAAAACATCAGATAAATAATAACCAAATTTATTCAAAATCAATCCTGAAACGAAATTATAACTTTACCAAACATTTCTCTATTTTCTATTATTGGATGAGCAGTATTGATTTGTTCAAATGGAATTACTTTATGTATAACCGGAATAATTTTTCCTTCAAGTACGTTATCTAGTAAAAGTTGTATATCTTCTTTAGTCCAACTATTTGAACCTTGAATTTTTATTTCTTTTCTCCAAATAAATCGTATATCTGTCTTTGGATCGAATCCGGCAGTTGCACCACAAGTTAATATTCTGCCTCCGGTCTTCATACATTTTAAAGTCCTAACCCAAGTATCTCCGCCAGTATAATTTACAGCAACTTCAACTCCGTCACCTGTTAAAGATCTAACAGTTCTGTGAAATTCTGGTTCATCGTTATAATTAATAATCATATCTGCACCCAACTCTTTTAACTTTTCCCCTTTTTCATCTGAACTTGTAGCTGCAATTACAAAGCATCCTTTCATACGTGCTATTTGTACACATGCATTCCCAACCCCTCCAGAAGCGCCTAAAATTAAAACTTGTTCACCCGGTTTAATGTTGCCATTTGTAATCAACATTCTCCATGCTGCTCCATATGCTATAGGTAAACACGCAGCAGAATTAAAATCAATCTTATCATCCAATTCTAATAACCTTGATTCCTCCACAGCAACTTTTTCCCGCAAAACACCGTCAGTATCTTCTCCCATAATTCCTACTCTACCACTTTCAAGAACAATATTAGGATCTATAAGAACTCTTTTACCTAGCCATTTTGAAGCAACTTTTGAACCAATTTGTATAACCTCACCGCTTGCATCTCCTCCTGGAATTATAGGTAATTTAATAGGATGTCCTGGCATCCCCTTTCGAACAAAAATATCTAGATGATTAATACTACAAGCTTTAACTTTTACGATAACTTGATTATCTCCGCATATTGGCTCAGGTATATCTTTAATTACAAATACATCTCCATGCTCTTCAAGTAAAACTGCTTTCATTAAATTCTCCAATTAGTAATTAAACAAATTAATTAATTAGTATTAAATATCAATATTTATAATATACAATAAACAAAAATAATTAATCTCATATGAATATAAAAAAAGAAAATAATTATAATTTAACTTTCATCACAATAGGTTTTTATTTTGCACTACAAATCTTTTCAGATATCGGATCTTTAAAAATTATTAAATTATTTGGATATAGCATTGATGGTGGAACTTTCCTGTACCCTTTTACTTTTACAATAAGAGATTTAATACATAGATTATCTGATAAAAAAACAAGTCAAATAGTAATCATACAATCAGGTTTGCTAAATCTATTAATGGCATTATTTTTTTATATAATTGGGATTTTACCAGCTGATTTAGAAATAGGGCCTCAAAATGAATTTACTTCTGTACTAAGCCCAATATGGAGGTTGGTAATTGCCTCTATATGCGCAGAAATTATATCAGAATTTATAGACACTGAAATTTATTCTGCATGGACGAAAAAATTCAAAAATAAAATGATATGGGGAAGAGTTATATCAAGTAATACCGTTGCCCTAATTATCGATAGCATTATATTTTGCCTTATAGCATTTTACGGAACTATGCCAAACAGCATATTAATGTCTATATTGATAAGTAATGTGGTTATTAAAGAACTAGTAACAATAACATCTGTCCCATTAATTTATTTAACAAATAATATTTCTAAAGAAAATAGTTAATTTAGTAATTCTTTTAAACGATTAATAGGTAATTCATAAACTTTATTATTATTTATACCTGTCATAGTTTCAGCTGCAAAAAGACTATTTACAATTGACTCTTCGGTACTTTCAATTACTGATTGGAGTAAAGGGTCAATCATATCATTACTTATCATTTGAATATCAGATATATTTTTTCTACTAAATGCGTGAATATTTGAGGTAGAAAAAGCAAGAAAAATATCACCTGAGCCATTAGCTCCAATACCTCCTACATTACCTATCCCTAAACTTGATCTTTTAGCTAATTTTTTAAGTTGATGGGGTAAAAGAGGTGCATTAGTTGCAATTATAACAATTATTGATCCATCTCCTGGAATATAATTAGAATTAATCTCAGGAAATTGGGTCAAAAGTGCTTTCCCAACATTTAATCCGTTAATTGTTAACCTTTCTCTTTTACCATAATTAGCTTGTACTAAAGTACCAACAGTATAAGTATTATCATTAATATTTATTTGCCTAGATGAAGTACCGATTCCGCCTTTGAATTGATGGCAAATCATACCAGTACCTCCTCCAATATTACCTTCATACACAGGAAATTGGTTTGCATTTAATATAGCTTCTAAAACATGTTCTTGTTTTACATGATGTCCATTTATATCATTTAATACTCCATCATATGTTTCTGCTATAACTGGTAGACTAAATCTGGTTTCTTTAAAATTATTATTACTCATAATCCACTGGATTAATGAATCTCTTACTACACCAACGCTGTGTGTATTTGTGATAGCTATTGGGGTTTCTAAAAAACCTGAGTCTTCAACCCAAATAGTTCCTGTCATCTCGCCGTTACCATTTAAAACATCGTATGCTGCAAATACAGGTAAATGGGGATTAGATTTTCCTCGTGGAAAAATAACTGTAACGCCAGTTCTAATTGGCCCTTTACCAACTATCAATTTCCCATTTCCATTAATAATCGTAGAATGCCCTACTTCAACATCATCAACATCAGTAATTGAATTATATTTGCCAGGGGTTCCATTGAAATTTATTAATTCTCGTGCTCTCATTTTCCTACCTTTAGATTAAATTCTTAGCTTAGAAAATATTATATAGGCTTAGAAATGATATTACAGGTATCTAAGATTTAATTTCAATTTCAATAAACTCCATACAAGAATTACCATTATATACAACTTCATGCTCGATACCTTTTTTCCTATGATAAGGTTCATGGATCACTAGATCAGAAATCGTATTTTCATTTTCTGTAATAATATATAATTGTCCGGTTTTACAAGGCACAACCACATAATCATATTCATGTTTATGCAATCCAGTACTCTGATTTGTTTTAAAACTCCATCTAATAATCCTTACATCTTTATTATCAATTATTAACTCTGAAGATGCTCTGTCGTACATATCAACCTCTTTGAAAAATCATATCTAAAAATTCTATTGCGGTGTAATTATCTAATGTTTTTATATGATGAATAAAAATTTCATGAGATAATTTTAAGACAAAAGCTATTAATAATATTTTAAATATTACTGAAGGTAAAATCGATTTATTTTGATTAAAATATTTATAACCTGTTATTAATACAAACCAAAACTCAAAAACATTAGGGAAAAAAACAAGGATAATTCGAATATTAAAAATAAAAAACAACGTAACTCCTAGCATTCTAAAAGCAAATAAACCTATAGAAATAAATTTTTCACGGGAATCCCAACGTAAAGATACAATTAAGAATAAACTCATATAAAATAAATCTAAAAATTTATCTAATTTCTGATAATTTGAAACACCCCCCAATTTTATAAATCCCATTAAAAACAAATCCGAAAGATCTACCAATATAGCTAAAATGCTCCCCCAGAATGGGAAAAATAATACAGGAATAGAACCCACAATTCTAACTATAGAAATAATCAGTTCTTCTGAATTCACAGTATTCTCAGTTAATTTAATTAATATTTATAAATCATTTACCATCCTTGCTCAGAAGTAGGTAATCTTTTGCAATTTTTATCTATATCTTGTAACAGTTCTAAAATTTCCGGATCATCCAATTTTCCTTCATTTATTTTAGGCTTTAATATAACATGTCGATCATAAGGAATATTTTTCTGCCAATTTTCAACATAACACTTACAATATCCATATCTATAAGTTACTAAACATAACTTATACATATCATTAGTGACTTCTTCCGGATAATCTGATGAGTCGATATCTATGGAACAAGCAAACAATAAAATAAATACTGTCAT
>ENA-ORDI01000882-ORDI01000882.1-marine-metagenome-genome-assembly--contig:-NODE-882-length-18374-cov-2.940154_pt1 | contig 18374 bp, 17 predicted proteins | sample MGYA00248628_ERZ508525 | MGnify/ENA primary metagenome ERZ508525 (study PRJEB26195, sample SAMN05422138) | marine metagenome | isolation source: East of Porto Seguro, South Atlantic Ocean | place... | reverse complement strand
CGCCGCCGCCGTAGTTGCCACCACCACCGGAACCACCACCGTCGCGGCCATCGAGCATGGTCAGCGTACCGCCAAAGCCCTGCAGGACAACTTCTGTGCTGTATTTATCTTGACCGGACTGATCTTGCCATTTGCGCGTTTGTAGCTGGCCTTCGATATATACTTTGGAACCTTTCTTCAGGTATTGCTCTGCAATGCGCACAAGCCCTTCCTGAAAGATCGCCACCGAATGCCATTCGGTCTTTTCGCGGCGCTCGCCGGTGTTGCGGTCTTTCCATGTCTCGGATGTCGCGATGCGCAGGTTGCACACTTTGCCGCCGTTCTGGAACGAACGCACTTCGGGATCGCGTCCCAGATTCCCGATTAGGATCACTTTATTCACTGAGCCGGCCATGATGCCCCCATTTGCTGCAAGTTTACGGGCCACGCGCGAATCCCGCACGCACCTTGGATTGGCCGACGTTATACCCAGCAGGGTTTGCGATAAACAGGGGGGAGGCGGGATTATCGCCGTTGCGACCCACGCAGATGTGACAGGGGGCAATAAAGGGTGGCACCAACGGGTCAGTTTGATATGGTCTGCGGGAATTGAGACTGCGTGGGGCAGGGACAATATGCGAATTTTACTAACGGCGGCGCTGTGCTGCCTTTCTGTGGGCGCAGCACCGGTTGCTGCCGATGTGTTTTCATCCAAGAACCGAACCAAGCTTTTTGCGTCCCAGACCAAGATTTTGGACACACGGGCATCAAAACAATATGCGGCCTCTGTCCGGCTGCAGCCACAACGCGTGGTCACCCCGACAAAATGGGACACACCCAAATATCGCGGCAAGTACAAGGGCGTCTACCTTGGCATGGCGCGCGAAGCCGCGATGCGCCACGGCATTCCGGCGGATCTCTTCTTGCGCCTCGTGCAGCAGGAAAGCGGCTGGAACCCTGCGGCGCGGTCGCATAAAGGCGCGCTTGGTCTGGCGCAGCTTATGCCTGAAACGGCGCGTATCCTGCGCGTGGACCCGACCGACCCCTACGAGAATCTTGATGGCGGTGCACGCTACCTCAAGCGTCAATATCAGGCGTTCGGCTCATGGAACCTCGCGCTTGCGGCCTATAACGCGGGGCCGGGGGCGGTGAAGAAATACGGTGGCATCCCGCCCTACGCCGAAACCAAGAACTATGTGAAGGTGATCGCGGGTCTGTGATGCACCGCGATAAGTGTCTGTGAATACTATATATTTCGCCGCTTTATACTGATTTCCGCTTGCCGTTTTTCGCGTCGATGGAACCATATCGCCACGGCTGATGTTCCCTCTCCACAGCGTCAGCAGGTCGTCTTCTACGGTCTGCGCGCATCAGAAAGATAAGGAGCATTCGCATGTTCAACTCAGTTAAATCGATCGCCTTGGCCACGGGTGTCAGCTTGGCCGCATTGTCCTCTGCCGCATTTGCGGACGACCGCGTTGCCTTCTCCGCGATTGACGTAAGCTCGTCGATCAACGCTGCGCAGGACGCTAACGCGATGGAGTATTACCCCCAGATCACCGAGGATCTGAAAGCCGCCGTGGCCGCCCGCGTATTGGGCAGCGATGACGCCAGCGATCCGACGATCAACATCGACATCCGCAAAATCTCGCTGGATGGGGACACGATGCTGAGCGACAGTCAGGAATTCAACGAGATCGAAGGTGTGGTGGACATCACATCACCCAATGAATCGATCGGCGCACGCAGCTTCCCTGTGAATGTCGCCGCCTATTCGGTCGACCAGGTCGTGCCCGAGGGTTACGTCGCCGTGGCCCCGACCGAGGGTGTTTTCTACGAAGTCATGATCAACGGTTTTGCCGATGAGGTGGCCGAACAGGTCGGCAATCTGAACACCGCAGGTAGCGGCGTCAGCAAATAAGCCACCCTGCCTCGATCAGGCAGAAGCGGCCATCGCACATGCGGTGGCCGTTTTTTGATGCGTAGCGACGGGTTCAGCGCGCCGTAACGTCCATCTCGATCACCGGCTCCATCGCCGCAAGCTGCGCGTCATCCAGATGACATTTTGCCGTATGCCCCGCCGCCAGCGCCCGCAGCTCTGGTACCTGCATCTCGCACAGATTTCCCGGCACCCGAGATTTCCATCGGCAGCGCGTCTGAAAGGGGCAACCGGGCGGCGGATTCATCGCCGAGGGGACATCGCCTTCCAGCACGATATGTTTTTTCTTCACCCGCGTGTCGGCGATTGGCACTGCCGAAAGCAGCGCTTCGGTATAGGGGTGATAGGGCGGAGAGAACACCTGATCCGTGGTGCCCAATTCGACCACATGACCCAGATACATCACCATCACCCGGTCGCTAAGGTATCGCACGATGCTCAGGTCATGGCTGATGAACAACAGACAGGTCTGTTGCGCCTGCTGGATCTCCATCAAAAGATCCGTCACCGCCGCCTGAACCGAGACATCAAGCGCCGAGACGGGTTCATCCGCCACCACGATCCGCGCGTCTCCGGCAAAGGCACGGGCAATCCCCACGCGTTGTTTCTGCCCGCCCGACAGTTGGCGCGGCATGCGGCTGGCGAATTCCCGCGGCAGTTTGACCAGATCCAGCAGCTCCAGCATGCGCGCCTTACGGTCACGCGCGGATGTGCCCACGCCAAACACTTCAAGCGCGCGGATGATCTGGCGGCCCACGGTCATTGACGGGTTCAATGTGTCGAAAGGGTTCTGGAACACCATCTGGATATCAGCGACGGTCTGTGTCCCCCGATCCTCGATCGCGGTAGTCCCGATATCACGGCCATCCAGCAGCAGGTGACCGGCTGTGGCCGTCTCCAGCCCCATAAGAACCTTGGCAAAAGTGGACTTGCCGCAACCGGATTCCCCCACGATGGCAAGGGTTTCACCCGCACGCGCTTCAAAGCTCAGCTCTTCGTTTGCTTTAACCACTTTGGTACCGGTACCGCCAAACATGGAATGCGCCGCCACCTGATAGTATTTCTTGAGCTTGTCCATTTTCAGAACGACGTCGCCAACCTCGCCCTTCTTCTTGGTCGCCGCATGCGCCATCGGCGCGGCCCAGTCGATTTCATCGTGGCGGATACAGCGGGTCGCGTGTCGCGTGTTTTCGGGCACGTCCAGCATCGGAATGGCACCCTGATCGCAGCGCCCCGCGACAAAGTAATCGCAGCGCGGGCCAAAGTTGCAGCCCTCGGGGCGTTCATGGGGCAGGGGGAAATTGCCGGGGATAGCGACCAGCGGGCGCGCGGTCTTGTCGGCACCGGGCAGCGGAATCGACCGGAACAGAGCCTGTGTATAGGGATGGCGCATGCCGTCGAACACATCCGCAATCGACCCGCGCTCGACCGCCTCGCCTGAGTACATGACACAGATGCGATCGCAGGTGTCCAGCACCAGCCCGAGGTTGTGGCTAATGAACAGCATAGAGGTGCCGTATTTGCGCCCCAGATCTTTGACCAGATCGATGATCGCCGCCTCGACCGTGACATCCAATGCTGTGGTGGGCTCGTCCAGGATCAGCAAGGACGGCTCTGACATCAGGGCCATAGCGATGACGATACGCTGCTGTTGCCCGCCTGACAGCTGATGCGGATAGGCCTTGAGGATACGTTCGGGGTCCGGCAGCTTGACGTCGGTCACCAGTTGCAAGGCGCGGGCATGGGCCTCGCGTTTCGACATGCCACCGTGGATCATCGGCACTTCCATCAACTGCTGCCCGATCCGCATGGCGGGGTTCAAAGAGGCCATAGGCTCTTGATAGATCATCGCGATCTCGCTGCCCCTGATCTGACGCAACTCAGCGGCGCTCATCTGGGACAGATCGCGTCCCTTGAACTTGATGGACCCGCCCACGACCCGCCCATTCACCCCAAGGTCCTGCATCACGCCCAAGGCGACCGTTGATTTACCACAACCGGATTCACCAACCAGCCCCACAGCCTCGCCCGGTTTGACCGAGACAGAGAAATCCATCACCGCCGGAATTTCGCGCAGCCGTGTGAAGAAAGAGATCGACAGTGCGTCGATCTCCAGAATTGGCCCGTCATATGCCTCGCCCATGTCCAACTCCCTTACCTTCAACCGCAACCATATACTTCATTTTGCCAAGCAAACTCCGGGGGTGCGGGGGCTGGCCCCCGCGGCGGTTCCCCAAATCAATCCCGCAAACTCTCTTCGCGCAGCCCATCCGCGAGCAGGTTCAACCCCAGCACAAGGCTCAGCAAGGCCAGCGCCGGCGCGATTGCCGCATGGGGGTAGAGCGCCAGCAGGCGCCGCCCTGCGTTGATCGTGGTGCCCCAATCGGGGCTCTCGGATTCCAGTCCCAGCCCAAAGAACCCCAGCGTGCCAAGCAGGATCGTGGTATAGCCGATGCGCAGGCAGAAATCGACGATCAGGGGGCCGCGGGCATTGGGCAGGATCTCCCACAACATGATGTACCACGGTCCTTCGCCGCGGGTCTGCGCCGCCGCCACATAGTCGCGTGTCTTGATGTCCAGTGCGAGCCCGCGCACGATCCGGAATACTGTGGGTGCATTGACGAAAACCACCGCGACAAAGACCACCAGCAACCCCGGCCCGATGTCGAGGAAATCCAGAAACGCAGGCAGGCCCGGGATCTCGTAGGTCTGGGTGCGCACCAATGCCCCATCGTCCGAGATCATCGCGAGGTAAAGCCAGCCCACCAGCCCCAGTACCACGACCAGCACCGGCGTGCGGGTGCTTGGCTGCGTCCGCAGACGTGTGTTGAGCAGCACCCCAAGGAACACCAGCGGAAAGATGAACAGCACAATTGCCATGTAATTCGGCAGTCCGGTCAGCACGATTTCGGGGGTGACCAGAAGATAAAAGATCAATATCACCGGAAAGGCGAGGATCAGATTGGCTAGAAAGCTCAGGAATACGTCCAGTTTACCGCCATAATAGCCCGCAGGCAGCCCCAGCGTGATCCCCACCATAAAGGCAAAGACCGTCGCCATCGGCGCGATCTGGATCACAACCCAGGCCCCCTTGATCAGGCGGCTGAACACATCGCGGGCAAGGTTATCGCCGCCCAGCAAGAACCACGGGTAGTCGCCGTCCTCGGCACGGGCCAGCGGTGTGCCGGGAAGCTTGTTCTTCATGCCCGAGGTCTGGCTGAGGCTGTCATGGGTCACGATCATGTCGAACACCCCGCCGAACAGCCCCGTATAGACCCAGAACATCACCAGCCCAAAGCCGATCATGCCAACGGTGCTGTCAAACAATTTGCCATAAAGCCCCAGCCGGCGTTTGAAAGCGATCGACAGGGCAAAGGTCACGATCAGGGCAATCCAGACCGGCAGCAGACGTTGCGCCATGCCGCCAAAGATGCCGGCCTCGGCGCCCATGAAACTGCCCCCGACGACATAGACGATCAGCAGTGCCGCCGCCGCCGCAATACCCGCGGTGGTGATCTGCCCCAAGCGGCGCGTCCCCGCAGGGGAAGTGGGCAGCAGGGGCCAGACCATCTGCATCGCGATGCCAAGCAGCACGACCAACACCGCGCCCCCCAGCAAGGGGTTCATCCAGTCCAGCGCACCTGTCCATGTCAAGGGGTCCATCTACATTGTCTCCTCAGGTGATCCGGATGCGCGGGTTCAGCACGACATAGCCGATGTCCGAGATCAGCTGCGTTGTCAGCACCACGATCACCGACACGACCGACACGGCCAGCAACAGCTCGATGTCATTATTCGACGCGGCGCGGACCAGCAGCCAGCCGAAGCCCTTGTAGTTAAAGAGGGTCTCGACGATGACGACTCCGTTCAGAAGCCACGGGATTTGCAGCATGATCACCGTGAACGGCGCGATCAATGCGTTGCGCAGGGCGTGTTTCAGGACGATGTTGCCAAAGCTCACCCCCTTCAGCCGCGCCGTGCGGATATATTGCGCGGTCATCACCTCGGTCATCGAGGCACGGGTCATGCGCGCGATATAGCCCATCCCGTAAAGCGAGATGGTCAGCACCGGCAAAAAGAAATTCCAGAAGGTCGCGTCTTTCATCGCACTGGCGGCGGAGCCCAGAAACAGCGTTTTGCTGTCGATCCAGCCCCAGTCGGCCAGCAGGGGTGACAACCCAAATCGCGAGGAGGCGAGCAGGGCGATGAACACGACACCAGACACATATTCAGGCGTCGCGGTTGTGAGGATTGAAAAGGTCGACAGGGTCCGGTCCGTCCGCGACCCTTCGCGCATCCCTGCCAGCACGCCCACGATCAGCGCCATCGGCACCATCAGCAGGATCACGCAGCCCATCAACTTGCCCGTCAGCGCCAACCGGGTCAGGACAGTGGGGCCGACATCCTCTTGGAAAACAGTGGAAAATCCCCAATCCCCTTGCAAGATACCGCAAAAGCGGCGGCGGTCGCCCTCGGGCGTGTCCTTGGTAAAGCAGCGCCCGAAACGGGTGCCGTCCTCCTCTTGCGTCACCCATCCGGGCATGACGCCCAGCCATTGGCCGAATTTGACCGGCAGCGGGTCAAGATAGCCGCGATCCCCCAGATAGCTTGCGACCGCTTCGTCCGACATACGGAAGTTGCCTTGGGTCTTGGCGAGCTTTTCGAGGTTCGGATAGAGGTTGGTCAGCCAGAACACGATAAAGGTCAGGCATAGCGCTGTTACCACCATCACGCCCAAACGGCGCAATATGAAAATACCCATGTGATGACCCTGTTGCGCGGCGGTACGGCGACACCCTAAAGGCGCGCGGCTGCGTTTGAATTTGTCGCAGCGCGGTCCGGCTTTTGCCGATACGTTGCGCGCTGCGCGGCTCCCTTATTGTCCGCTTTCCACCATGACATGGGCGGTGCGGATGTGTTTTTCTTGAATACCAGTCAGCCACAGGTCGCGGTGGCAGGTCAACTCGGTACTTTGGAAAAGGGCGCTTCCCACAGCGTCCTTGCGGCCACCGGCCCTGACGCGTCAGGTCGCCGTTGCCCGCAGGCGCGAGGGTGTGAGGCCCGTGTGTTGCTGCATGAACCGTGTGAAATAGGCGGCAGAGCCAAAGCCAAGGTGGCGCGCGATATCCTGTGCGGAATGCTCTGTCGTGCCAAGCAGGTGCCGTGCCTCATGCACCACCCGTTCGGTCAGGATATCCGCCGCAGTCTTGCCGGTCGCGGATTTTACGGCCCGTGACAGATGCGTCGGCGTGACCTCCAGGCTTTCGGCGTATTGCGCCATCGGCGCGCCGCTGCTGTAGTGTTCACAGACCATCTGGCAGAACCGCGCGCTGAGCCGTGCGGCGGCGTTGCGCCGGTTGGGGACATGTTCGTCCTGCATGATCTGACGCCGCAGCCAGACCGACATCAGCGCCGCGTGCCCCTCTAACGCGTCGTGATATAGCGGGCGCTTGGCCTGTTGTTCGCGCTGCGCGGCTTCGATCAGGCCGGTCAGTTCGGTTTGGGCCTGCACATCCCGAATACGCAGGTGGCGCGGCATTTGGGGCAGGCGCAGCTCGTTGCCGTCGGGGATCAGCACCGCTTGCCCGATGCCCTGCCGCCCCATATCAAGGGCAAAGAGCGCACGGGCAGGGATAAACACCGCGTTATGCGCCCCCAAGCCGCGCCGCTGGCCGTCAAGCTGCAGCAACCCCTGACCGCGGGTGATCCAGATCAGCATATGCACAGGCCGGTCATGACAAAGCTGCACGCGCCAGTCCTGCCCTTGCGACAGTTGCGCCAGCGTCAGCAATTCGATCGTGTTCTCTGTCATTGCATGACCCTATCAGCAAAAGACAAGTGAACACTATCGTTATACAGAGATACGGAAAGATAAAGGCAGTAAAAGATAATTTCGCCGTTTTGGCAACTGCGTGCTAGCCCGGCACATATTGCAGCCAATCGGCGGTGTTCTTGCGCATCCACGTGCGCTGCCGTTTGGCATATTGCCGTGTCGCGATGATGGCATCCTGTCGCGCCACGTCAAGCGGTGTTGCGCCGTCAAGGTAGCGCATCAGCTCGGGCACGCCGATGGCACGGTGCGCGGGCAGGGCGGGGTCATAATCGGGGCGTACGGCGGCGACTTCGTCCAGCGCGCCTTGGTCCAGCATCTGGTCAAAGCGACGGATGATCCTGTCGTTCAGCCAGTCCTTTGACGCGGCAACGGCGACAGGCTGACAGCGATCCATCGGCAGGACGGGCGGCGGCGTATCATCTTGCCACGCGGCCAGCCCGCGCCCTGTGGCTTGCTGCACCTCCCACGCACGCTGGACGCGCATGGGGTTATAAAGATCGATGCGGCGCGCCGTCTCTGCATCAAGCGCGTCGATCATCGCCGCGCGGGGCATGGTATTGCCCGCGGCGCGCACCTCATCGGGGGTCGGGGGAATGTCCACCAGCCCCTTGGTCAGCGCCGCGAAATAAAGGCCCGTGCCACCGACAATAATCGGGCGTGCAGGCTGGCGCAGCACCTCGGTCACCTCGCGCAGCCAGTGGCCGACCGAATAGGGGGCGTGTGCTGCGACATGGCCATACATCAGATGCGGTGCCAAGGCCTCTTCCTCGGCCGGGGGGCGGGCCGAGATCACGCGCCAGCAGCCGTAAACCTGACTGGCATCCGCGTTCACAATCACCCCGCCCTGTGCCTGCGCAATCGCCAGCGCCAGCGCCGATTTACCCGAGGCCGTGGGCCCCGCGATCAGGACAGGCGCAGTAGGGTCGATAGAGGAAACCACGTCAGAGACGCGGGACAGCGGGGCATCTGGCATTTCTTTGCGTGAACCTCTGACGGAGCATTGAATGTTTGCGCTATTTGCGACATTTTACGGCGCAATGAAAACCCCTCCCACACCCTGAAAGGTGCGCCCATGCCCGAGAGCCAGTCAAAAGTAACATTCAACCGGGTCATGCTGAAGATTTCAGGCGAAGCATTGATGGGCGATCAGGGGTTCGGGCTGAACCCGCCAACCGTGCAACGCATCGCGAACGAGGTCAAATCGGTTCACGATCTTGGCGTCGAAATCTGCATGGTCATCGGGGGCGGCAATATCTTCCGTGGGCTGCAAGGGTCGGCCCAGGGGATGGAACGCACCACCGCCGATTATATGGGGATGCTGGCCACCGTGATGAACGCGCTGGCGATGCAATCCGCGCTGGAGGAACTGGGCATCCACACGCGGGTGATTTCCGCGATCACAATGAACGAGGTCGCCGAACCCTACATCCGCCGCCGCGCCGTGCGCCACCTTGAGAAAAAGCGCGTGTGCATCTTTGCCGCGGGCACCGGCAACCCCTATTTCACCACCGATACCGCCGCGACGCTGCGCGCCAATGAAATGGCTTGCGAAGCGATCTTCAAGGGCACCAAGGTCGATGGTGTCTATGACAAAGACCCCGCCAAATTCGACGATGCGGTCCGCTATGATGCCGTCAGCTATGACGATGTGCTGCAAAAGCGCTTGGGGGTCATGGATGCCTCTGCCATCGCCTTGGCGCGCGACAACAACCTGCCGATCATCGTCTTCTCTCTGGACGAGCCGGGCGGCTTCAAGGGGATTCTCGCGGGCGAGGGCACATACACACGGGTTCAGGGCTAGGCCCCAACCTACGATAGATGCGGGGCTCCCTATACAAGGGGGGCTTGATCGCGTTATATCGGTTCAAATCTAGATAGTTACAAAACCACCGGGGACATCATGTCAGACGATTTTATGCTGGACACAGACGATCTTGAGCGGCGCATGAACGGCGCAATCGCATCGTTGCGCACCGAATTTGCCTCTTTGCGCACAGGCCGCGCGTCCGCCTCTATGCTGGAGCCTGTGATGGTCGACGCCTATGGCAGCAGCACGCCGATCAACCAGGTGGGCACCGTCAACGTGCCCGAGCCGCGGATGGTCACCATCAACGTCTGGGACAAGGCGCTGGTCGGCAAGGTCGAAAAGGCGATCCGTGAATCCGGTCTGGGTATCAACCCGCAGTTGAACGGCACGATCATCATGCTGCCGATCCCCGAGCTGAACGAGGAACGCCGCACCCAGCTGACCAAGGTCGCGGGGCAATATGCCGAAAGCGCCCGTGTATCGATCCGCAACGTGCGCCGCGACGGTATGGACCAGATCAAGAAAGCCAAGGCCGACGGCATGTCGGAAGACGATCAGAAAGTCTGGGAGGGTGAGGTTCAGGACATGACCAACAAGTTCATCGCCCAGATCGACGAGCAGCTTGAAAGCAAACAAGCCGAGATCATGCAGGTTTAAGTACCTTATTCGATGCGCGCGACCCCAAGGTCCGCGCATCGGCCTGCAGTTCGATAAGGATAGATGATGCCTGCTGCGACCGACCAGACCTTCCAGCTTGTCCCAGGGGCACCGCGCCATGTTGCGATCATCATGGACGGAAACGGCCGTTGGGCGACCCAGCGGGGGCGTCCGCGTCTGTTCGGGCATCACGCCGGTGCCAAACGTGTGCGCGAGATCGTCGAGGCATGCCCCGATTTTGGCGTCGAATATCTGACGATCTTTGCCTTCTCGACCGAGAACTGGAAACGTACTCAGGTCGAGGTGGCGGGACTCATGAGCCTGTTCCGCCGCTATATCACCAAAGAGACCAAAGCGCTGAAAGCCAAGGGCGTGCGCGTCCGGTTTATCGGTGACCGTGTCCGGCTGGATGCGAAACTGGTCAAGCTGATGAATGTGCTAGAGGCAGAGACGGCGGAAAATACCCGTACCCATCTGACGATTGCGTTGAACTACGGCGGTCGCGACGAGGTCGCGCGCGCGACCCAGCGGCTGGCGCAGGACGTTGCAGCGGGTCTGCTCAGCCCAGAGGACGTCGACGAAGAAACCCTGCCGCGCTATCTGGATACCCATGTTCTGCCGGACCCCGATCTGGTGATCCGCACCAGTGGCGAGGCGCGGATATCGAACTTTCTGCTGTGGCAATCAGCCTATGCCGAATATGAATTCATTGATACGCTCTGGCCCGACTTCACCAAGGCCGAGTTTGGCAATCTTTGTGCGGCCTTTGGCAATCGCGACCGGCGCTTTGGTGCCGTGTCCTCCTGATCGTACGACGAAAGGAAAGCACTATGACACCTTCTTCGGAACGCTGGTCCGACCTCACGGCGCGCGTCGGTTCGGCGCTGGCGATGATCGTGGTCGGTCTGGGCGGGATCTATCTGGGCGGGCCCGTGTTCCACGTTCTCGTCGCGATCATTTGCGGCGTCATGGCGTGGGAACTGGTGGGGATGTTGAACCCGTCAAACCGCAGCGCACGGAGGCAGATGGGCTTGCTGGTGGGCGCGGCGACGCTCGCCGCGATCTACCTGCCCGTGGGCTTTGCCCTGCCGGTGCTGCTGGCCCCCGCGTTGGTGGGCTTTGGCCAGTTGGAAAAGCACCGCACCATTTTCATGTGTTTCACCGTGATGATCATGCTTGCCGGTTTCGGGCTGACGCAGGTGCGCGATGATTTCGGCTTTGGCTGGCTGATGTGGTTGGTGCTGGTTGTGGTGATCACCGATGTCGTTGGCTATTTCGCCGGACGTGCCATCGGTGGGCCAAAGTTCTGGCCCAAGGTTAGCCCCAAGAAAACATGGTCCGGCACGGCTGCGGGCTGGATCGGGGCGGCGGCTGTCGGTTTCCTGTTCTCGATCAACACCGGTGTGGGCTTGCAGCTGGTCGGTGTCTCTGTCGCCATGTCAATGGCGTCGCAGATGGGGGATATGGCGGAATCCGGGATGAAGCGTCGCTTGGGGGTCAAGGACAGCTCTAACCTGATCCCCGGTCATGGCGGCTTGCTGGATCGGTTCGATGGTATGCTGGGGGCGGCGCTGTTCCTGCTGATCATTGGTCGTTTCCTGACCATCACCCCCGCGCTAAGCTGATCTTCACCATATGAAGAAAGTCAGTATTTTCGGGGCCACGGGCTCTATCGGGCAGAACACCATTGATCTGATCGCGCGCGCACCCGACGCCTATGATGTCGTCGCGCTGACCGGTGCCAGCAATATCGCGCAGCTGGCAGAAGATGCGCAGCGGTTGAACGCGCAGCTTGCCGTCACGGCCCATGAGCATCTGCTAGACGACCTGCGCGACGCGCTATCGGGCACGGGGGTAGAGGCCGCCGCCGGACCCCAAGCCATCAACGACGCCGCCGCACGGCCCGCCGATTGGGTCATGTCCGCCATCATCGGGGCCGCGGGTCTGGCACCGGGGGTGGAGGCGTTGAAACAAGGCGCGACGCTGGCCCTTGCCAATAAAGAGTCGTTGGTCTGCGCCGGTCAGCTGATGCTGGACACCGCCGCGGCACATGGGGCCACCATGCTGCCAGTCGATAGCGAACATTCCGCCGTGTTTCAGGCCCTGATCGGCGAGGATATCTCGGCGGTGGAACGGATCATCATCACCGCCAGCGGCGGGGCGTTTCGCGATTGGCCGCTGGAAAAGCTCGCAGATGCCACGTTAGAGCAAGCATCGAGCCATCCGAACTGGGATATGGGTCAGCGCATCACCATCGACAGCGCGTCGATGTTCAACAAGGCGATGGAAGTCATTGAAACGCGAGAATATTTTCGCGTGGACCCCGGCCAGATCGAAGTATTGGTGCATCCGCAGTCGATGATCCATGCGCTCGTGGGTTTCAACGATGGTGCCTTGATGGCGCATATCGGCCCGCCCGACATGCGCCATGCCATCGGCTTTGCCCTGCATCATCCCGACCGAACGCATTTGCCGGTAGAACGGCTGGATCTGGCAAAGATCGGCAGTTTTGACTTCCGCGCCCCCGATGACATCCGTTGGCCCGCCCTGCGCCTCGCGCGCGAGGTGATGGCGCGTGGTGGCATGGCCGGTGCGGTGGTCAACGCCGCCAAAGAGGGCGCGCTGGACGGGTTTATCGGCGGCAAGCTGCGCTTTCCCCAGATGGCAGAGATCGTCGAAGACACGATGGAAGCGCTTTTCCCTGACAATGGGGTGATCGATGCGGCCATCACACTTGATAACGTCGCACAGGTGGACCATCTGGCAAGGCAGGCCGCATGGGCCGCAATAACAAAGAGGGCAGGGTAGAGTTTTGGATATTATGGCATTGATCCCGCAGTTTGGCGGGCTGATCTGGACGCTTCTGGCTTTTGTGATTGCCCTGTCGGTGATCGTCGCGATCCATGAATACGGTCATTATATCGTCGGACGCTGGTCCGGCATCCATGCCGATGTCTTCTCTCTCGGGTTTGGCCCTGTGATCTACAGCCGCTTCGACAAACGCGGCACCAAGTGGCAGATCGCGGCGCTGCCCTTTGGCGGTTACGTGAAATTCGCGGGCGATGCGGATGCGGCCTCGGGCAAGGATGTGGCCGCGATGGAAGCGGCCGAGGCGGACCCGAAGCGGTTGCGTGCCACCATGCATGGGGCACCGCTATGGGCGCGTGCGGCCACGGTCGCTGCGGGGCCGGTGTTCAACTTTGCCCTGTCCATTCTGGTCTTCGCGGCCATCGGCCTGTCGGTCGGCGTTCCGCGTGACCCGATGACAGTCGGGGAAATGCACCCGCTGCCGTTTGAACAGAATGAACTGGTGGAAGGGGACGAGATCGTCTCTATCGGCGGGGTGACCCTGCCGCCGGTGTCCGATGCCACCGCCTATGCCGATGCTTTCGCCAGCATCCCGCTGGACCAGCCGCTGCCCTATGAGGTGAACCGTGGCGGGGAGGTCGTGACCGTGGATGGGCCTTACGTCATGCCATCGCTGGTCAAGCAGGTGATGCCGCAATCCGCGGCCTATGAGGCCGGTCTGAAAAGCGGCGATGTGATCACCGCGGTTGATGGGGCAGAGATTTTCGCCTTCCGCCAGTTGAAGACCGCTGTTGAAGCGTCTGAAGGCACACCGCTTGAACTTGATATCTGGCGCGACGGACAACTGCTGGACATCACCCTGCGCCCCAAAGTGACGGACGAACCGCAGCCAGACGGCAGCTTTAAGTCTCAGATGCGCATTGGCATCGTGGGCGGCACCGCCTTTGACACCGCCACCACGAACCCTGGCGTGCTGACAGCGCTCTGGGGTGGGGTAGAGAACACAGGCCGGATCATCAGCGGGTCGCTGTCGGGTCTCAAGCATATGATTGTCGGCAATATCAGCACCTGTAACCTGAGCGGTCCGGTGGGGATCGCGCAAACCTCTGGCGCGATGGCGTCGCAGGGCGCGCAAAGCTTCATCTACTTTATCGCGGTGCTGTCGACGGCGGTCGGTCTGCTGAACCTCTTCCCGATTCCGGCGTTGGATGGCGGGCATCTGGTGTTCTACGCCTATGAAGCCGTGACCGGCAAACCACCCAGCGATGGCGCGTTGCGCATCCTGATGACCATTGGTCTGACCTTGGTACTGGGGTTAATGGTCTTTGCCTTGGGTAACGATTTATTTTGCCCTTAGGCGATATTTTGCCGCCTAAAGGGGGGTAAAAAGTTACAAAAGTCTTATTACTGCCTTAATTGGTCAAACGAGCGCCGCAATCGCCTGCGATATTCGATCCAAGTTACAAAGGATACGAGTATGCAGACGTTCAAGACAAGTTATCGCGGTTTGAGCCTTTTGGTTGATCTGAACTGGGACCGCGCTTTGTACTTCGGCTTCCTGATCATCGCGCTGACCGCCGGCGCGTGGATCGGCGCATAACGCCGTTCTCTCTCCCTACCCAAGTGCCCTCCCGCACTCTATCGTGATCCAACTGACCGCCATACACACTATATAGGTGTATGGCGGTCTCTTCGTTTTGACAAAGGCCTCTAACCTGTCTAGTCAGGACGAAAGAGTTTTTTGACAGCGGGTAGGGCAAATGATGCACAACGACAGGTGGAATAAGCCCACCGAAACAGCGGTTTTCACTCCTTTTGCGAAATCCTTGCGCAGCGCTTCTTTTTGCGTAATGTTATCAGTCGCTTGGCTGGTGCCAGCGCCACATGCTGACGCGCAAAGCTATCAATTCAACACAGTTCAGATCGACGGTAACGAACGTATCGGCGACAGCGCCATTCTAAGCCGCGCAGGAATCGCACGCGGTCGGGCGATCAGCGCGGGCGAATTGAACGATGCTTACCAGAACCTTCAGGCGTCCGGCCTGTTTGAAAGCGTAGCACTTGAACCGCGCGGCGGGACATTGGTGATCACGGTCGTAGAATTCCCCACGATCAACCGCATCAGCTTTGAAGGCAACGCGCGCATCGACGACGAAGCGCTGGCTTCGGTCGTTGATTCAGACGAACGCCGCGTCTTTAACCCGACCCAAGCCGAAAAAGACGCCAATGCCATCGCGCAGGCCTATAGCAACGACGGCCGTATCGCCGCCCGCGTCCAGCCCAAGGTCATCCGCCGCGACCAGAACCGCGTTGATCTGGTGTTTGAAGTCTTCGAAGGCGACAACGTCGAGATTGAACGCCTGAGCTTTGTCGGCAACCGCGAATATTCGGACCGTCGTCTGCGCCGCGTTCTGGGGACCAAGCAAGCGGGGCTGTTTCGCCGTTTGATCAAACGGGACACTTTTGTGCCCGAACGCATCGAGGCCGACCAGCAGATGCTGCGCGATTTCTACCTGTCGCGCGGTTATGTCGACATGCGCATTTCGGCGGCGAACGCTCAGCTGACCGAAGAACGCGACGGCTATTTTGTGCAGTTCAACGTGCAAGAGGGGCAACAGTTCAAGTTTGGCGAGCTGACCGTGACCTCGACCATCAACGGGGTGAACGCTGAAGATTATCGTGGCGTGATCAAGACCAAATCCGGTGCCGTCTATTCACCGTCGCTGGTCGAGACGGATATCGCCCGGATGGAACGCAAAGCCATCCGTGACGGCGTTGATTTTCTGCGGGTCGAACCGGTTGTCACGCGCAATGATCGCGACCTGACGCTGAACGTCGAATATCGTATCTCTCGTGGTCCACGTGTCTTTGTCGAACGGATCGACATCGAAGGTAACACCACCACGCTTGACCGCGTTGTGCGCCGCCAGTTTGACAGCGTAGAGGGTGACCCGTTCAACCCGCGCGAAATCCGTGAAAGCGCCGAGCGTATCCGCGCCCTTGGTTATTTTGAAAGCGCCGAAGTCAACGCCCGCGAGGGGTCTTCCCCCGAGCAGGTCGTCGTTGACGTGAATGTTGTGGAACAGCCGACAGGCTCGCTCAACTTCGGTGGGTCGTTCTCGTCCAGTGACGGGATCGGCGTCGCGGTCAGCTTCGCCGAGGATAACTTCCTGGGGCGCGGCCAGAAGCTCAAGCTGACGGTCAGCACGGCTGAAGATGCACAGCGCTATGGCTTCAACTTTATCGAGCCGAGCCTCTTGGGGCGTGATGTGGCGTTCGGGCTGAACCTTGATTATGCCGAAACAAGCTCGTCCTTTAATTCCTTCGACACCGAACGTATCGTCTTCCAGCCGACCCTGTCGTTCCCTGTCAGCGAAAACGGGCGGTTGAGCCTTAACTATACCTATGACGATCTTGAGATGTCGGCGCGTGACGATACCGACACCGGTTTCGTCGTCGCAAATGACATCGCCGCAGGCCGTCAGGTGACCTCTTCGATCGGGTATAACTACAGCTACGACACCCGCCGCGCCGGCCTTGACCCGACATCGGGTGTGCTGCTGCAATTCGGGCAGGATTTCGCAGGTCTAGGGGGCGACACCAAATTCGTGAAAACCACCGCCAAAGCCATCGGCGAAAAGCGTATCTTCAACGAGGAAGTCACCCTGCGTGCCACATTGCAAGGTGGGGCATTGGCATGGAGCGAAGGCAACAACCGCGTTTCCGACCGCTTCTTGATCGGCCCATCGATCATGCGCGGCTTTGAAACCGGCGGCATCGGCCCGCGCGATCAAAGCAACGGGTCGGACGACTCCCTTGGGGGTAACCTCTTTGTGGTTGGTAGTCTTGAGGCGGAATTCCCGCTGGGCCTGCCCGAAGAATACGGCATCAGCGGCGGCGTCTTCTATGATGTCGGCAACGTCTGGAACCTCGACGATGTAGAGATCCCTCTGGGCTCGTCTATCGTTGGTGAATCCGGTTCGTTCCGCCACGTGATCGGTGTCTCGCTCTTCTGGGATACGCCTGTTGGTCCTTTGCAGTTCAACGTCTCTAAGGCCTTGAAAAAAGAGGACTACGACGAAGAACAGAAGTTCGAAGTGACCCTGCGGACCGATTTCTGAGGCCGTTATGAAACTGCGGGCACTCTTGATTTGCCTTCTGCCGGTACTGCCCCTTGCGGCGGTGCCGGTTTTTGCACAACAGCAGTCTGAACGGCGCGTGGTGCAAAGCCCGATCCTGACCATCGATTCAGATCGTGTGTTCAATGAAAGCGCCTTTGGTCTGCGGGTGGCGGATGACGTGGAAACCCAAAGCGCTGAAATATCTGCCGAAAACCGCCTGATCGAAGCGGATTTGAAGGCCGAGGAGCGCAAGCTCACCGATCAGCGCAGCAAGCTCAGCCCCGATGCCTTCAGCGGGCTGGCGGATGCCTTTGACGAAAAGGTGCAGAAAACCCGCGCGGCGCAAGCGGCAAAGGGGCGGGCGCTGAACGAATTGGTCGAGAAAGAACGCCAGGTGTTTCTGGCCGCTGCGGGCCCTGTGTTGGAACAGATGATGCGTGAAGCCGGGGCGGCCGTGATCCTTGAACGCCGGTCGGTCTTCGTCAGCGCCAACGCCATCGACATCACCGACGAAGCCATAGAGCGGCTTGACGCGTCGGTCGGCAGCGGCAAGAACTGATCCCCCCGCTTGCCCATGGCGGCCAGAATTGGTAGCCAGCTTACAGCTTTTAACAGACAGGACATGCAATGACTGACACCCTGCCAAGTGCCGATATCCAGATGATCCAGCGGATCATTCCGCACCGCTATCCCTTTTTGCTGGTCGATAAAGTGGTCGATATCCAGGGCACGCAAAGCGCTGTCGGGATCAAGAATGTCACGATGAACGAGCCGCATTTTCAGGGCCATTTCCCCGGCATGCCGATTATGCCCGGCGTCACCATCGTAGAGGCGATGGCGCAGACCGCTGCGGTGATGGTTGGTGTCACGCTGGAAATGGCGGATAAGGACATGAAGGTCTATTTCATGGCCATCGACAAATGCAAATTCCGCCGCAAGGTCGTTCCCGGTGACGTCGTCCGGATGGAGCTGAACACCCTGCGCGGCAAACCCGGCGGTAAAGTCTGGAAATTCGGCGGCGTCGCTTCGGTCGAGGGTGAAATGGCGGCCGAGGTTGAATTCACTGCGATGATGGACCTGTCCTGATGGGCAACATCCACCCAAGCGCCGTGATCGAGGAAGGGGCGCAGATCGCGGCCTCTGCCAAGGTCGGCCCGTTTTGCGTCATCGGCCCTCGGGTCGTGCTGCATGACAACGTTGAGGTGAAGTCCCACGCGATCGTCACCGGCG
>ENA-ORDI01000881-ORDI01000881.1-marine-metagenome-genome-assembly--contig:-NODE-881-length-18389-cov-4.641164_pt1 | contig 18389 bp, 13 predicted proteins | sample MGYA00248628_ERZ508525 | MGnify/ENA primary metagenome ERZ508525 (study PRJEB26195, sample SAMN05422138) | marine metagenome | isolation source: East of Porto Seguro, South Atlantic Ocean | place... | reverse complement strand
GATACAGATAAAGATGATTTTGCCACTCAGTTTAACCTTTTACTCTTATGCATTCCTTGAATCTACCCATCATCCCATAAACAAAAAACCCCGCTACTTGGCGGGGCTAGTTGAGCCAGAGGCGTTTCATTCTTTCATCCCGACCGTCCCCCGTCACTTACGATGTTGTGATTGGAGAAGTGGTTGAGAAAGCTGGTAATCTGTTGGCTTTTATTTAGTAAGTATTAGCTCGGCCATTTAAAAAACAAATTCAATCAAGCTCTTTAATCATAATATTTCTGAAGGAGACCTCACCTGGATGATCCTGAAAACAAATATGACCCTTGGTAAATTTTCCAAAATCATACCACCGTGCATCGCCCAAATATTCATAATCTTCCGATCTACTGAATTTACTCTCCTGAACCATAGCGTCCCATTCAGGCCCTTGAAGTGGAAATGAATTAATTAGAACATCATTGAGGATTACCTCCCCATGATTGGCTTTGTAATCTATTTTGATATGATAGGAGTTCCATTCGTTAGCGGGCTTGGCTACATTTAATTCAGTAGGGGCATATAAATCATATAGTGCCCCAACAAAATGCTTACGGGCTTCCATATCCTCTATCGCATTATTTCGTTCAATCTCTCCCCCGAGAGCACTTTCAGGGTCGTCATAAATTGCATGATCTAAAATTTGAATTTCTTGTCCTGTTTGATATGGATAATTATATTTTTCATCTTCGTTTACCGCCCACATAAAACCGCTATTACCCCCGGGTACTATTTTCCAATCGAATTTTATTTCAAAGTTGCCGTAAACTTTGTCCGATAACAAGCTTGCATCGCCTTCTCCTGATTCCATATCTGATACCCCGTTAAAAATAAAGATGTTATTTTCTACAATCCATCCCCTCGTTGATTCAACATCCTTAAAAATGTGCCAACCCTCAAGAGAATTATCTACAATCAAAGACTTCCATTCGGAATTCGTCCTTATACAATTTGTAAGAACAATGACCATCAAAAGGGGTATAAATTCTTTTCTCATCTTAATATCAAAAGTTTCTATTTTTTATCGGTGCAATAAACTATTTCTAACTCTGCGTTTGGAGCAACTCTTTTTAATATAGATTCAAATACATTTTTTTGACTAACCTTTGAAGATTTCATTTCAACTAATACAGCTCTAACAATTTGATCAAAGGGTACTTTAGAGAGATTTAAAGATGAGAGTGTAGATTCTACAGGAGAAACGCTAGGATTAAAAGCTGCATTTTCAGCATAACTTCCATAGAAAACTCTACTGTCTTTTGTCATTACTGCAAGACCTGAATAACTTTTTGAATATGGAGCATAACTATTTTTTGCAGCTAATAGAGCTCTTTTAACCAACTTGTCTTGAGAGTCATTATCTAATTCCAAATCATTTTTTTGATTAGATAACAAACCCGATTTTACCCCTAAGTTTTTCGGACCGAAAGCAAGAGTTAATAAATCACTTATTCGAAAATTCTGTCCTTTAGGATTTACTATAACTAAAGAATCGGCATTATTTAATTCATTCAAAAATTGAAGACAATGGCCACAAGGTGATCCTCCAACATTAATATATCTTATTTCTGTTTCTCCATTATTCCAGGCATTTATAATTGCAGCTTGTTCGGCATGTAATGTAAAACTTAAAGACTCATTTAATATTTCAATATTTGATCCAAAATATAAATTTCCACTCGCTCCTTTACATACAGCTCCAACATTATAATTTGAAATTGGAGCTTTAGAATAAATTTTAGAATAGGGTCTGAATAACTCCATAATTTGATCATTATCTAATCCATATTCTTCAGATATTTTTAAAACATTTTCAGAACTGATAACGCCATTAAAATTCTTAACCTTAGTTAAATCGCTAATTATAAATTTAACCTCTTCATTTATTTTAGTTTGACTAAAGGAAATGTTTATTAAAAATAATAAAAATAAAGACTTGTAAACCGTTTCTATATTTTTTAAAACAAACTTCAAAATTATAATTTCAAATTACTTAGCCAATAAAAAAGTTCATTAAATGAATAATAGATACTCCTATAAAAATGCAAGCAGCAATTTTAGGTACATAAACTCTTTTCATTTATATTTGAGCCAGAGGCGTTTCATACTAAAATTTACAAAAAATAGCATTACAATGTGTGCGCCCCTTTTATTCCGACCCCTACCCCCCATGCTTATATAGGGGAAGTGTATCCCCGAAATTTGGAAAAATTAGGTACCCTTTTTTAGGTACCCTTAATGGTAATTAATGGGTTTATATGACAAAGGTTGGAAAGGCGTTTCTCCTCTATAAACAGCGTTTCAGAGAATCCGATTTTCAACTTGGGAAGCTCGGGTAATAGCCATTATACGACGCCCGCATTCTGAATAAAATTTATTTGTTTCAAAGAAATATAAAAATACTAATTCCTAATACGGATAATTGATTATTAGTCCCAAAGATTAATAACAATTCAGAAAATTATTTTCTTCGAAAACTACTTTAAAGATTTGGTAATTTATCAATAACGTATTCATTAATCACTGAAAAAGGATATCAATCATGAAAAAATCATTAGTTCTTTGTTTTTCAATATTCACCCTTTGCTTCGCCCAGGAAAAACGTGAATTGGGAAATTTAATTATGGAAAATGTTCCAGAAATTTCAGCGGAAATTGAGGAGGGATCAAGGCAATACCGAAATACAAGATCAGCCTCATTCCGGTCTTGGAATCCGAATGGAAAAGGTATGATTATTGGTACTCGATTCGCAGAAACTACCCAGCTACATACTGTCACCGAACCTCTTGGATCGAGGAACCAGATTACATTTTTTAATGAGCCGGTTAGAGGCGGGATATATTGCCCTGACCCAACCCGGAACGGCTTTCTATTTACCAAAGATACAGGCGGCAATGAATATTACCAGATTTATTATTTTGATTTGAATTCGGGATTCTCTACCCTATTAACCGATGGCCAATCAAGAAATAGCATAGGCCCATGGTCAAGTGATGGCAAACGTTTCACATTTACTTCAAATATGGGCAATGGTGTTGATATGAATATTTTCGTTGGCGATCTTTCTGGCATCCATACACCATTGGTTCAGGAACCAGGCTATTGGGGAGCTATGGACTGGTCGAAAAAAGATGAGAAGGTTCTAGTTATTAAATATGTTTCCATCAACGAATCTTACATCCATATCGTAGATACTGAAAGCGGTGAGTTAGAGCCTTTCAATTCAAAAGAAAAGAAAATCAGCTACGGTGGAGCACTATTCAGTAAAGATGGTAAAGGAATCTACTATACATCGGATGAAGACACAGATTTTCGACATTTACGCTATTACGATATCAAATCTGGTGCGCACACCATATTAACGGGAAACATTCCATGGGATGTGTCCGGTTTGGATCTATCTAGTGATGGCCGCTACCTGGCCCTTACAACTAATGAGGATGCTGTATCCAGATTAAGGATATTTCGTGCAGATCGGTTCAAAGAAGTTCCAATTCCTGATTTACCTGTAGGGTTAATGGGTAGACTCGAATTCCATCCCAATGGAAAAAAATTGGCACTGACGGTCAACACGCCAAAGACTCCCGGGGATGTTTATGTATTAGATATCCGAAAAAAACTACTCACAAAATGGACCGAAAGCGAAGTTGGGGGCCTGAATACTGAAAATTTTGTTGAACCCCAACTGATCCATGTAGACTCATTCGATGGATTTACTGTACCGGGATTCATCTATAAACCGGAAGGCAAAGGGCCTTTTCCCGTGATCATTTATATCCATGGCGGTCCCGAAAGTCAGTTTCGACCAGGATTTATTTCCACCTTTCAATACTGGATCAACGAATTGGGTGCGGCAGTACTGGCTACAAATGTTCGTGGGTCTGCTGGGTATGGGAAATCATATGTTCAGCTGGATGACGGCTTTAAGCGAGAGAATTCAGTCATGGATATTGGATCATTTTTAGATTGGATTGAGACCCAACCTGATCTAGATAATGACAGAATGGCTGTCTATGGTGGTTCCTATGGTGGCTATATGGTGTTAGCTTCCATGACACATTTCAACGACCGACTAAAATGCGCTGTGGATGTAGTTGGAATTTCAAATTTCGTTACTTTTTTAAAAAACACTAAAGAATACCGGCGAAATTTGAGGAGGGCAGAATACGGTGATGAGCGTGATCCGGAAATGAATGCGTTCCTGGAAAAGATCTCACCGAACAATAGTGCCCAGAAGATCACGAAACCACTTTTCATTGTACAGGGGTATAATGATCCCCGGGTTCCCGTAACTGAAGCGGAACAAATGCGGGATGTGATTCGAAATAATGGCGGAGATGTGTGGTATATGGTAGCTATGGATGAAGGTCATGGTTTTCGAAAAAAATTCAACCGCGATTATTATACTAATGCGGTAAGCTTATTCTGGGAAATGAACCTGTTCGATTAATCTAAATAAAATGTAACTCCCTACAGTTAGTCATTCTTCACACCTCTGAATTTTAATGAAACTATACTTACGCCGGATCCGGACGGGGCGAACCGATTTTTATTTCATTTTGAAAATAATATGTCAGCAAAAATGATATAATGAAATAGAATATAAGTCCATAAACATAAAAACCACTTAAACCAAACCAGCTGTAATTTTGAAAATAAAGTAGGCTGAATCCCAAACTTAACTTTACAGACTCCGCTACCAATGCATAGTTACGATGATCTAACGTAGATGTGAATGAGAATACGTTAACAATGAGCATGATGGCGTATAGATAATTCATTGTGGCGCTAAAGCGGGGGATGATTGTGAACATATGAAACATCAATATGATCGTTATATTAAGCTGTACCCATGAATTGGCAACCAAAAGAACCGAATTTTCGGTTTTGTACTTTATTTGTTTTTCTGGATTTGTAACCTCTTGCAGGGGGTACTTTTCTTTGACATCCGCCGGCCGCCAGCCGGTGGGCATAAACCAGATCCGTAGCTTATCAAGGATTCGTTCCGTGTGCCACGCATCTTTGAACAACTGCCACATATGTTTAAAGTTAATGATCACCGGATTCCAGGTCTGAGCCGGCTTGAGCGTTCCATATACTGGTTTTACATCATCAAGCTCAGGCTGGAAGGTCCCAAACAGCTTATCCCAGAATATTAAAATCTGACTGTAGTTTCTATCTATATATTCAGGGTTGATTGCGTGGTGGACCCGATGATGAGACGGCGTAACCAGGATATATTCAAGTAAGCCCAGTTTACCGATCAGTTGCGTGTGGTACCAGAACTGCATAAAAAGGTGCAGGGGTCCTAAAATTGCAAAAATTTTGGTGGGAATACCAAGTAGAGCTGCAGGTATCATAAAAATTGCAGCAAAGCGTAACGTATTTGAAATTGACTGGCGCAGAGCACAGGAAAGGTTAAATTCCTCGCTGCTGTGATGAATGATATGCCTGTTCCAAAAAATATTGACGCGATGATTCAATCGATGCATCCAGTACCCTGAAAAATCCTCAACCACAAAAGCGATAACTACAGCAAGCCAGACTGGTTCCAGTTTATAGACGGTCATATGATCGACCAGCCAGGAATAGCTGATGATGGCAAAGCTGAATTTTACACCATCACGAATCGTATTTGTGATCCCGGAGCTCAAACTTGAGATCACATCTGCTGAATGATTGATCTCTACCCCTTTGCGCTTGGCGGCTATCGCTTCAACGAGAATAAGTGCCATAAAGGTGGGAATCGCAAAGAAAAGGGATGTTATGTAAAAGTTCATTTCCGCAGTGTCTGTTTACCGGTGTTTCAACAAATTATTAGCCTAAAATGAATTATTCCAATAAAACAATATTACACCCCACCAGTCTAAATGTCTATAAACAAAAAACCCCGCCAATGGGCGGGGTTTTTATATCCAAATGGTCGGTTAATTTTATTTCAATAAAATCATCTTTTTGGACTGCCGAAAATTTCCTGCTTGAATGATGTAGATATAAACACCAGCAGCAACACCATGCCCATTATCATTGGTAGCATTCCAGCGATATGATCTGACTCCAGGATCCTGCCGTTCATTCACCAGCGTAGCAACTCTGTCACCCCGCATATCAAAAATAGCAATTTTTACAAATTCCGCCGTTGGTAACTCATAATTAATTGTTGTAATTGGATTAAAAGGGTTGGGGTAATTCTGTGCCAGAGTTATCTGATCTGGCAGAGTTACTGGTGCAGCAATACTCAGGATCGATCGTCCTGGCCCATTGACATAAGTATATTCATTACGTTTTCGAGGGCGCCACTCATCATTACGCCACCTGGACGAGACTGTTTCCATGACCATCCCATCATCAGAAAATGCGTTCTCCCGTAAGGCAACATTATTCCACACATCGGCACTGTCCGCTTTTTCCAAAAGAATTTCTACGGGATTAAGAGCATCATCGCGACTGATAGTTAGCCTGGCTCTGGTCACCCAACTGGCATCGGTCCATTTATAAAACATTTTTTGAGATAGATCACCGTTATCATCATAAGAATATTCGGTTTTATGCCGTTCAGTCCAGCTACTATCGGTCCATTTATAACCCACTTTTACATCTCTCTCGTCACTATCATTATATGAAATTTCCTGTAAATAACGATTGGTCCAGGTACTGTCTTCCCAACGGTAGTAGGTATTATTCACGCATAACCCGCCTTCGTATTGTAATTCGGTCTGGGAGCGATTATGCCAGGAATCACCATGCCACTTCAGTCGCGTTTTTTGGGTCAGGTCACCGCCGTCGTTATAGTCGTATTCATGCAAGGAACGATTGTACCAGGATCCATCCCAATATACCTGTTTAGTACTTGAAGTAGGTGCGCCATTATCATTATTGGTATAAGATATATTAGCGCGCACTAACCATTCATTATCCCTGAATTTGTGAAATTCAGACTCCGTTAAAAAACCGCTGTCATCATACGATTTCAGCCATTGCCATTTATAATGCCAGGCGCTATCCCACCAGACTTGCGTCGTCCTAGTATCAAAGTCAATACTGTTTCGATAGGCAATGTTGCCCTCTTCCTCAGCAATAACTTCATCCAGCTGATCCGTCCCAAAACTGAAGGAAGTGATCATCGAAAGCATTACAATGAATTTTATACTTGTGAAATACGCTTTCATATTGATGGCTCCTCTTTAAATATCTTCCGTTACAATTCTACGTGCTTGCCTGAACATATCCTAATTAAATAAATAAGTACATTAATTTAATTACTGTTTTTATATATGGATCGTGATTAATATTAATGACTCGCAAAGCTATAAAAGGTTAAAATTTTTTCCCTATCTGGATAGCCTATTAATGGTGGTTTTTTAACTGACAACTACATCAATGGAAAAATTAAATGTAATTTTGTTCAACCATTTATAAGGATTAATCTTGATATCTCATTTTTCGCAGGTTGAAAACTGCTTTTTTGAAAGGTCCAATCTTGCAGAACCCACTACGCCAGTTCCCCATATTGTAGTCAAAAATGTGCCCGACCTGGGGTTGCTGACTGCACTCCGGTTCCTTGAATGGACGGCGGACAATCCCCAAGGAGTGATCAGTTTACCAACAGGAAAAACTCCAGAATACTTTATCAAGTGGACCCAGCAAATCCTTGCTAATTGGAACGACACCAAAATAGAAAAATTGCGCCGAGAGCATGGCTTAAGTATTTCTGACAAACCTGATTTGCACCAACTGCGATTTGTGCAAATCGACGAATTCTACCCGATCGATCCACAGCAGCATAATAGCATGTTCAATTATGTGCAGAAGTTTTATGTCAACGGATTTGGCCTGGATCCGAAAAATTGTCTGTTGATCAACTGTGCGGAAATTCCTCGCCCCAGCGGATATTTACAGCAAGATATTTTTCCCGATTTCATCATTGATCTTTCCCTGCGTCACCGTGAACCAAAGTCCGACATCGAGGCACGTCAAAAAAAAACAATCTTTTCTGTGGATCAATGGTGTAGTAAATATGAGAATCGCATTCAAGACCTGGGTGGTATTGGATTTTTTCTCGGCGGGATCGGTCCCGATGGCCACATTGCTTTCAATGTGCGTGGATCGGACCATAATTCCACTACCCGAATTCTGGAAACAAACTTCGAAACCCAGGCTGCATCCGCTGCAGACCTGGGTGGTATTGAGATATCCCGCAACCGACTGGCCCTCACTATTGGTCTATCCACCATTACCAGTAATCCTGACGTAACAGCTATCATTTTCGCGGCGGGTGAAGCAAAAGCAGGAATTGTGAAAGATTCTCTGGAAAGTAACCCGGATATAAATTATCCCGCTACAGTACTGCAGCGTGTGTCCGGCAGTCGTTTTTATCTTACCAAAGGGGCCGCAGTATTGTTGGATGACATGCAAATCAGTCCGGCAGCCTGGACGCCAGTACACACGGAACGGGCGGTGGTCCAGTTATGTAAAAAATTGAACAAGTTCGGACACAATCTCACTCTGGATGATCTAACCAATGATCCTGTTACCGCTGCGATTCCTGACTTAAATGGGACTACCCTAGATACAGTTTTGGATTCGTTGAAAGGGAAAATCCAAAAATTGGCCAGTCTACCCAATAACAAAGCCATATTGCACACTGGGCCCCATCATGACGATATACTATTAGGCTATTCACCACTGGTAACCCATCTTGTTCGTTCAGCAGAGAATAAAAATTATTTTGCTGTTATGACCTCTGGGTTTACTTCTGTGACAAACAGTTACATTTCCAGTATATTGAAAAAAACGCTTGAACTACTGCAAGTCGATAAGATCCAAATGACGGATTACCCCGATTTTTTCGAAAAGGGATTTCAGTTAAAAAAAGGTAAAGATGTTTACCATTATTTGGATAAGGTTTCCGCACAAAATTTTGATGGCCAGATTCGAGGACTTTGCCACCGTATAGTGCGTTCCTTGGTCAGCATATATAAACTAAAATCCAAAAAAGAACTGGCTGAAAAGATCGGTCAAATCCGCGAATATTTATCTGGCTACTATGACGGGGAAAATAATCCACCAGATATTCAGCGCTTGAAAGGCATGCTGCGGGAATTCGAGGAAGAGTTGGCCTGGGCCCATTATGGTGTACGGATGGAGGACATTCACCATCTACGTTTGGGATTTTACACTGGTGATATATTCACTGAGATTCCAGAGCGGGGACGCGATGTGGAACCGATCTTGAATTTGATCAAGCAAACAAACCCTGATATTATTACTCTGGCACTTGATCCTGAAGGCAGTGGCCCTGATACACACTATAAAGTATTGCAGGCCATCGCGGAAGCCATTCGTATTTGGGAAAAAGAAAAGGATTTATCTAATGTACGCATCTGGGGATACCGCAATGTCTGGTATCGTTTTGATCCAGCTGAAGCAAACCTCATGTTTCCAGTTTCCCTGAATTCAATGGCTGTACTGCGGGATACATTTATGACCTGCTATCTCAGTCAGAAAGAAGCCTCATTCCCTAGCTACGAATTGGATGGTCCCTTCTGCGATCTGACCCAAAAAATATGGGTAGAACAGCACGCCACAATGGAACTGGCCCTGGGCAAGGATTTCTGGTATCAGAATGAACACCCCCACCTCCGGGCGACTCATGGGCTGGTATTTTTAAAAGAGATGACAGTCGATGATTTCCTCAGCCGAGCACGGTCACTTGAAGAAAGTGTCGAAGGGATTCAAGGCTAGACAAAACTACTAAATAAAATTTTTCGATCGATCTAACTCATTTTAGTTATCTTCATATGTTAACCCGAATCCATAGGGGAACAATGGATTCTCAGAATCATAAGGTACATCTTCCAACTGGTTTTCTACTGCAATCATAGACGAAGGTAGTTCAAATGGCAGTTTCCCTTCGGGTAGAAATTGGCCAAAAATTATATCCAAAACTGCTTCATCACTAGCCCCAAAATTTGCCAGTAGTCCAGCGCATCTTTGCGTGATCTGCGGTATAACCGCTGGACGGTCAAGATAGATATCGATAATCGTTGGGACTGTTTCCGCAACCTTTAGTAATCGTTCTTTTTCTTCACCTTTGAAATCCAAATCTCCTTGATGGAAAAAACTTTCGAGCATGTTAGCGTCATTACTTGGCGGCTGCCAGGGTGCAGCCAAGCGTAAAATAGCATAATCTGCTGCTTCTGGTGTTGAAACAACTTGACAATAATTATTAGCAACAATGTTATTTATGTTTTCGATATAGATCTTAGGTCTTCCTGATAATGGTAAAAAATTATCATTATCAATGATCAAGTTTTTTAATAGAACAATAGATCTTCGCTGAGATAAATGACCGAGCTTTACAAATTCTGATTGACCGACGATGTTTTTAGCCGAATCAGCATCTACATAGGGGTTATCAAACAAACCTAATCGGAATTTGTCCCGTAGAAGTCTTCGCACCGACACATCAAGGCGTTGTTCGGAAATTTTACCGTCATTAACTAATTCTACCAGTAGTTCAGGTATATTTTCACCTCCAAATTGATCAATACCTGCATCTAAAGCTTTTATCATCTTTTCTTTTGCAGTCAGGCCTGGGACACCCCAGCCTGTCGAAGGCAATACAACTTTACCCATCATTTTCTTATCAGATATGATGCTCCAATCGGAACAGACAACACCATCAAAACCATAACGATTACGCAGCATATTAGTTATGATTTCTTTATTAAAAGCAAATCCAACATCTTCACCGGTTATCCCCACAGGTATACCGTAATAAGGCATCATCTGGGCAGTTTTTGCGTCGATGGCAGCAGTGAAGGGGATTATATGGTAATTAAAATTATTTCCTGGATATATCTGCTCTGCCCCATACTCAAAATGTGCATCCCATCCATCTTTTTGCGGGCCGGCGCCAGAAAAATGTTTGGTCATGCAGGCCACACTGTTTTTACCTAATTCATCCCCTTGAAATCCCGTGATATAGGCTTCCGTAAGTACTGCGGATAATCCAGCATCCTCACCAAACGTCCCATTTATTCTTGCCCAACGTGGTTCAGTTGCAAGATCTGCCATTGGATGTAGCGCCAGCCGTATACCGATTGCCAAATATTCCTGGCGGGCAATATCACTAAATGTTACAACAAAATCTGGATCTCTAATGGCTGCCAAACCCAGCGGATCACACCATTGCGAAAAATTACCTGCTGCTACCATTGCCGCAGGATTCTTCGTGAATGAATGGCGTGGATCAGAAGCAATAGTAATTGGAATACCAAGCCGCGTACGTTCAGCCATTTCCTGAACCTGATTATGCCAACTAGCAATTATACTTGGGCTAAACGACTGCAGGATATTAAAGTGATTCATAAGTCGCCCTGCGATCATGTTGGAATTGGTCGATACCATAAATGAAAATGGATTCGCAGGTGTGGGACGCTCTACAGGTGAACCATCTTCATTAATGAGGATCATAGTAATGAACATCAAACCTGCTTTTTCTTCAACATTCATTTGTGAAACTAGGTTATCAACTCGATCATCGATTGAGCGTCTTACATCTTCATAGGTATCCAGCCTGCCGTTTTTATTCAAATCCCGAAAAGAATTTCCATCAAACATGATAAAAGGGGCTGTTTTTCCCAAATTGGCCATATTTTTATACGATTTGACTTTATAGTAAAGATGGAATGATATAAATGCGATGATGACCAGACTGATCAAACCCAAAACCAAAAAGAATAATACACGGAGTATTTTTTTCATAATAACCAATTTAATGTGACCCAATAATAGAGTCGATTTCCTGCATCAGTGAATCGTCAAACTGGTCTACATAATCCAAAGTTTTCAAGTTTTGCTTTAACTGTTCCGGCTTCGAAGCGCCCAGGCTCACAGTACTTACATGTTTATTCTTTAAGCACCAGCCCAAAGCCATATAGACCAGCGGTATGCCTGCGGTATCTGCTATTTGCTGTAAGTGGTTGGCCTTATCAACCATAGCACGACCTACCTCACTTTCCAGTCGCTCACGCAAAAACTCATAGCCGCTCAGATTCGTGCGCGTATCTTCTGGAATACCATTTTTATATTTTCCGGTTAATAATCCCGAAGCTAACGGCGACCAGGTTGTAGTACCAAGACCTCTCTTGTTAAACAGATCTAGATATTCTTTTTCCAGCTTTGACCGATTAAACATGTTGTACTCCGGTTGTTCCATGGTCGGAGGTGTGAGATAATGTTTTTCGGCAATCCGGTAAGCTTCTTCAATCTGTGCAGCTTCCCATTCGGATGTTCCCCAGTATATGATCTTACCCTGAATGACCAATGCATGCATCGCCCGTACAGTTTCCTCAATCGGTGTTTCCGGGTCCGGTCGGTGACAAAAGAACAGATCTAAATAATCGACCTGCAAACGCTGCAGTGCTGCATTGCAGGCATCCGTTAAATGTTTAGCGCTCAGTCCCCGCTGGGTTGGCAGCTGTCCGCCCCAGAAAGCTTTACTGGATACACAATAGGTATCCCGGGTAAAACCGAGTGTTTTCAATGCCTTCCCCATTATAATCTCTGATTCACCACTGGCATAGGCTTCAGCATTATCGAAGAAATTGACACCGGAATCGTAGGCGATTTTCAGCATTTCCGCGGCCAGAGACGTGTCCAATTGAAAAGAGAATGTGACCCAAGAACCATAAGAAAGCTCACTAACCTTTAATCCTGATTTACCCAGATTGCGATACTTCATTTTTTTACCTGTTCCTTCTTGATTGCATTATTATCGCTTTGTATCGTAAAACATACTATTCATCACCGGACCAACAGGCTGTTCATTGCTGTATTCAAAGCCCAAGAATGCACCAATGGTTGCTGCGACCTGGCTGCTTGTCATTGGTTCATTATCCAATACTTCACCCATGGGTGGTGTATCCGGTCCAAGAACTGCCATCCAGACGTGTTCTGCGCCCGTAACCAAACTACCATGATTTCTCCAGGCATCGATCGTCTCATGACCGCGGCCATGGTCGGTGGTAATTAATATGGTGGTCTTATTTTTATAATGATAATTCTTTTGTGTCCAGTTCCACAATTCAGCTATGTATTCATCCAAAAGATTCGTTGCAATAAGATATTGATCATATTTTCCTTCATGTGCATACTCATCCGTCTCATCATAAGCAATATATAACAGTTTTGGCTTGTGCTGCTTCAGATAATCCATGGCAAAGTGATGGGTGATAGCATCATACCGTACACTTTTCCAGGGTACAGGGATCTGGAACATTATTTCATTTAATAATCCGATTTTCGGTCCATTATATTTGCCCTCGAATGGTTCCATGCCTGAATTTACCAAGATACCAGACCTTTCTTCGTTAATGATAAAATCAAAAACATCCCAGGAACAGAAAGCTGCCACCTTCCCGCGAAAACCAGGCTGGTTATGGACATATTCGAGAATGGTTACATTAGGATTATTTTCTCGATCGTTGCTGTCCCGGGTTGAATCCACATAACCCACCAGCATTTCACTGAAACCAGGATATGAAAACCCGTGAGGGTTCGCAAGTGTAACTGCACCACCCTTCCGCACGTTCCCGTATATTTGCCCCTCGGTGTTGATTGTACTCCAGAAAAATGGCATTAATTTTTCTCTACGAGTCTGCGGTGTATCAGCCCAGTAATCTTCCAGTATTTGGTTACGTTCTTTTGTATACTCATCATTATTAATCAGCAAACTGTCCGCACCATAAAAGACTTCCTGCCAACGCAGTCCATCAAACGTAATAAAAATGACATTTCTGGTTTTTCCTTTGGCATTCAGCATAGAAATTGACAGTGTTAGCAGTAAAATAAATAGTTGGTTAGAATAATTCAGAATAGATCCAGATTTCGTTTTAATTGTATCCCCATAATTTCAAATAATCAAGTTGAAGCTATATCAGAGCTGATCTGCCATAATCTCTTTCCAGTATCCATATTTCTGGATTCCCGGGAGCTGGTCTTTGGTTGGCATTTATAGAAATACTTACCAGAAACTCCCTTGACCTCAGGCGCAGAACAAAGAAAGATACTGGTTTTTGCCCCCTCTTCCGGATCAATAGCAGAAATCCGTTGGGCAATCTTTAATACTGGACCAAAAAACCCACCGTTATTGTGCCCAAAATTTGTGGCCACAAATCCGGGGTGCAGACAATTAACTGTTATGTCTGCTGGTACCTTTTTCAACAATTCATAGGTGAATAAAACATTCGCCAGCTTGGATTTTTGGTATGCTTTCCAAGCTTTATATTCTTGCTCACCATTCAGATTTTCAAAATCCATATCTACACCATAATGGGCATCAGATGATACATTTACGATCCGCGCCGGAGCACTGGACTTCAGTAATTCCATTAATTTATTTGTAAGTAAAAAATAGCTCATATGATTAAGGGCAAAGGTCCTTTCCAGGCCATCACTAGTTAGTTCATGTTTGGCAAAATATCCGCCTGCATTATTTAACAGTATATCCAAACGATCATAGTGGCTGATTACCTGTTCAGCGAGATCGCGCACTTCCTGCATGACTGCCAGGTCAGCCATAAGTAAATCGATATTTTCATTCCCACTACTGGATTTTAATTCAGCCAGAACGGTTGCTGATTTTTCGGGGTTTCGCCCAACAATAATTACCTTGGCACCCTTCTCAGCCAAAACCCTAGCCGATACTTTACCGATGCCATCTGTCGCTCCTGTGACCAGGCAAACTTTTCCGTTCATATCTGTCATGATTTTCCTTTTTGAGTATTAATATTATTAAAAATTAATGATCTTTCCTTGTTCGGCCACCTGAAAACCAGCATTATTAAGTACCTTCCTGGCATTACTTCCAGGCTGGTACAATGGATTGGTATGATTGAAATGAATAAAATGAATTTTCTGCTTTTCCTTTATAGATAAATTTGCGAATAATTGCATACTTTCAACAACGAATGGGTGCGGGATTTGGCTCATATTCCTTCCTGGCAATTCAGTCCCATCAAAAAATGTAGCATCCAAAAATAAATAGTCATTTCTTTCTATTTCCACAACGATGTCTTTTTGCCAGAGCTCCCATTTATCAATATCAGGAATAAACAGCACTGATTTATTTGGTCCCGATATATCAAAACCGACAGTTTCAGAATATTCATCGCGGTGCGGTACCAAAAATGGTGTGATTTTAATTTGATCGTTAATATTTATAATAACCCCATCCTGCAGTGGTTCAACAATAATGTTCTTTTTCGTTACTAATTGACTCCAGGGACCATTATCTGTAAGGAAATTCATCATTCGCGGCATGGCGTAAACAGGTATTTTATTAGCCCCCATAACTTCAAGCCCTAAATGAGCTAAACCCGTATAATGACCAACATGAGCATGGGTCAAAAAAATACCGGCAATATTAACCGGATTTTCACTGGCCGTAACATCATTGATCATTTGTAGCTGCTCACGAAAATCAGGAGTTGCATCAAAGATCCAGCATCTATTTTTAGCATTATCTACAATTGCAATCGATGAGACCCAGCGGCGCAGTTCAGGTTTATTTTTAGGACCAATACAACATTTCTTCAAACAACCTGCTTGTGGATATCCGCCATCCTGGGCAACACCCAGAACATAAATAAATGTCTGATCTGGTAACTGATCCGTATCCTTCCCAATATCACAGGAACAAAAAAATATAACTAAACTCGCAGATAATAGTTGTTTAACCAAAAAACGCATCTTTTACACTTTAAAAAAATATTGCTCTAAACAATTTGCACCGGAGAACTTACACAAATATGGATAAATTAGACTATGGGCAGAGACTTCTTCCAAATACTTTTACCTATTTTCATCATCCTTTCTTCAATTTCTGGTAAAAACCTCACAGTGCACGGCAGGTATGACCCGCAGAACAGGGAACTGCTGGATGTAAAATTCTCCGGGAATACCATGATTATTACGGGCAATCTGAACGGGACAGAATTCTATGATATATCCGATTCGTTGAATCCTATTCATCTTGCCAACCTGGAAATACCTTTTGGTAACCAAAATCGGGCCTTGCCGAACTTTATCGCTGCAATTTCTGATACCATACTTTATTTATCTTCCCGGCAACGGGGTATTGCAATCGTTAATATTTCGGACCCCTCCAACCCCCAATATATTGACATGGTTACTCAACCAGCTGGTTCAAACTACAGCTATGATGGACTAACGGTTCGTGATTCAATTCTATATGCTGCCGCCCATGAACATGGTGTAATTCTTTTCAATATCAGTTCACCTGAGTTACCCACCTATTATGGCCAGATTAATACGGAAAATGCCTGGGGTACAGCCTTTTTTGATTCTTTGCTGATTATCATGGATGGTGAATTTGGTTTTAAGATTATGAATATCGCCGACCTCTCTAATCCAATTACAATAGCAGAAGTACTTACAGAAGGAGCCACAAAGGATATGGCCCTTGATGGAGACCATCTAAACGTAGCAATGGGTAGTGATGGTATTGCCCGCTATGATCTTTCGGACCCTTCCGATCCACAATTACTGGCCACCTATAATAGTGCTGGCTTCGCCAATAGAATCGCCCTCTTTAATGGCAAGATTGCCGTTTCTGAATGGCTGGATGTAAAAATCCTAGAATACAATGGCAGTGAAATCGAACTGGTTGGTTATAAAAATACCGGATATCGCACAATGGCCATCAATACCAAAGGTAATGTCATTTATTCCGCAGAATGGCGTCATTTACAGGTGCTGGAATACGGATCCATTTCCGGACCAGACCTGGACCTTAGTTCCCACGATATCAGTTTTCCGGAAATAAATATCGGAGAACAAGATACTATGCTGCTTTACTTAACTAATAATGGCAGCGAATTACTTGTGTTTGATTACGACTATTTTTCCCATGCAGATTTCTCTACTTCAACTGAACTAAACACATTAGCCGCTGGAGATTCAATTGTAGTTGATATCATTTACACAAAGTCTGGCCAAAACGCCACGGGCGTGTATAACATTCCATCAAATGACCCTGACGAATCTCAATTATCTTGCGATATTTTGGGCAATTATGATGGCGTAAATATTGGTATGACTGCACCAGACTTTACCCTGCCCATTGCAGCCAACGGAACGGGGAATTTTAACCTCAATCAGCATTGGTCAAGTGCTGGTGAAATTGTGGTTATTGCCTTCTTTTCTCCTGGCTGACCTGTATGCAGTCCGGAGTTATCGGACCTGGAAGTTTCAATTTGGCAGGAATACAGTGACGATGTTGTCACCCTCATCGGTATAACTGCAGTTAATGAAGGGCAGATCAGCCAATTTGTGATTGATAATGGCCTCACCTTTCCTATTTTAAAGGATACGCGTAGTGGTCCTGGTATCGGTACAGGTGTTATTTATGGTCAGTATTATATTCCAAACCAGGGCTCACCCTACCCACGGGATTTTATAATCGGGACAGATGGAAATGTGTATTACGTAAATAACGAAATTGATACAGAATACATGATCGCTGTAATAGAAATGCTCTTGGCTGAAGAAAATGTAAGTATTAAACCTGGAGAGAACATTATCACTCCAGAAATACAATTGGTTAAAGCCTACCCAAATCCATTTAACGGATCCACAAACATCATTTATACTTTGTCAAAACCAGGTAATGTATCCATAAATATCTTTGATTTAACCGGTCGACTGGTATCAGGATTCGATCTGGGATTACAGCAAGCTGGGCGTCAAAATTTGCACTGGTCACCGAGAAACCAGAGGGCCGCGGGATTATCTTCCGGAATGTATATATATCAAATTGAAACGGGTAAAACCATAACTGATGGTAAAATGCTGTACCTGAAATAAAATTTCAGGTTTTACTCACTTAGTCTTTGAACTTTATCCCGCAACCCAACGCTTTTGTTGATGCATATTTTATTGTACTGCCGGCCAGCATCGCATCGATAGCATCGGCGACATATGGTTTTTTCACTTTATGTGGTTTTTTGGCATTATCATCGATTGCACCGCGATAAACCAGTTGGTCCTCTGCATTGAATAAGTAGACATGGGGTGTCCTGGTAGCACCAAATTCTCGCGCCAGTTTCGCACCGCTATCCATGGCATAATAAAAATTATATCCTTTGTCCTTAGCATGCGCTTTCATTTTATCCATGCTATCCACGGAGCCAAAAGTTGTTTCGTTAGAATTCAACGCAATCATGCCCACACCTTTAGACTGATATTTCTTAGCTAGTTCAACATAGCGGTCTTCCCATTTAATAACCCATGGGCAGGTATTGCAGGAAAAAATAACCAAAAGGCCA
>ENA-ORDI01000880-ORDI01000880.1-marine-metagenome-genome-assembly--contig:-NODE-880-length-18402-cov-4.194543_pt1 | contig 18402 bp, 18 predicted proteins | sample MGYA00248628_ERZ508525 | MGnify/ENA primary metagenome ERZ508525 (study PRJEB26195, sample SAMN05422138) | marine metagenome | isolation source: East of Porto Seguro, South Atlantic Ocean | place... | reverse complement strand
GGCAGTACAAATCCAATCGCTTTTGTACCGGGGAAAGGTATCATTGCTGCCTACAGAATGTTGGATCCGGACCAGCCATACATCACAGGCTTTATCGGTGTGGCTCTATCCAATGATGGACATGAATGGTTCCCGAAAATCTATTCATTAAACCCCGATCTGGGAGGGGGAAGATACCCAAATGCAATTATGTCTGAAAATGGGAAGGCCACGGCGGTATGGAATGAAATTACTGGTGATACGGAGTGTTTTGGGGATGCCACATCTAATGGCTCCGGTCTGGGCGGCCGTGCTATGTACTTATGGGATGAGTCAGATGAGTTTGATGCTGAATATGCTGAGATACCAGGCCTGTTAGATCCCAGTGATTTGATGCCCTTGGCAGGTCTTCAGGATGGTTGTTATGTGGAAGGATATCCTGAAGATCTTACACTTAATATTAGTTTTATGGTTGACCACCCCAATATGCCTGTGGTGCTGGCCATGTTCAAGGAAGGACGAGGTGACGGCAGGTATGTTCTTTTCAGGAATGAACCGACTGAAGCATTTTCATATTATTTAGGTGAAATCAATTCCACCTATTCAATCATGTATGATCCGGGATTTCTTGATGCCGGCGGCGATACACTCTTTGCCGGTGGAACAGTTGGCGGCCCTGATTTTCACATTAATGCGGATGGTATTGGTTATATTGTACATCGGGCGTTTAACAATCTTTCAGCAACAGATGATCCAACGTTACCCACACTATTTTTTAGAAAAACGGAGAACTATGGTGCTACGTGGACCGGCGATGTGGGGGATAATGGTCCCCTGGGCAGTTATGGAGGTAAATATTTTTTTCTTAGTGATGCAGTGATGACAAATCTTTCTGATTCGCTGATACAAACGTGGGAAGGCGACTCAATAAAACTTAATTATCAAGATAGAATATATTATGAGGATGACCCCAGACCTTTTGTTCCAGCTCCAGGTTTTTTTCTTTGGTATGAGTATGATGTTCGCGCGGATCAAAACGGTGGTCTGCACATCAATGTACCTGCCTGGTTCTATGTGTGCCCTGACACAGCTTACACGGATTCAGCGGGAACTTACTATGAAAACGGATGTGCCGATCTGGATAACAATGGTGTAGCTGACACCATGCTATATATTGAAGGAGATTTTGGTGGTTCTGGTATGATGCATTATTATTTTCCAGATCCTGTTCAAGAGCCAAATAATGCTTATGTTGCTCTGGTTCACGATATGTCCGAAACGTATTATGGGGATTGGGTGAATGAGATGTCCCTGCTGTCTGGAGAATATGGTCCCGAGCAGTATTTTTACCCGAATATTACCATGAGCATTGAAGAGAACAGTGACATCATGTGGTATGCAGGATTTGCAGGAACCAGGTACTATTATTCACAGGACAGTACACAGATCATCCCCGGCGATGTTGATCTTTTTATCTCTCGTTCTGCGGATAACGGCAGGTCCTGGTCCGACGTTGAGAATGTTACCAATACAGCCGGTACAGATCAGAACAGGATGCTTGAGGTGACCCCGCATTTGTCTGACAAAGCCACCGATGATGATGTATACGTCTTATATCAGATGCCTGATCTCACTCAGCCGCAATATGACCCGCCGGAAGGATTTGAAGATTATTTCATGTCTGTACATGTGGGACATTATAGTACACAAATACTAGAGGCAGTTGACGAAAATATACTTAAACCTGTAAAATTTACCCTTCAGCAAAACTATCCAAATCCTTTTAATCCTGTAACACAGATAGAATATGGCCTGCCTGTTGCCAGCCATGTTCACCTGGCGATCTACGATCTTTTGGGCAGGGAAGTGGTCACACTTGTTGATGGTATTCAGGAAGCGGGCTACAGATCTGTCAGTTGGCACGGGATGAACCGTTCTGGAAATGGTGTAGGTGCCGGGATGTATTTTTATGTGATTCAGGCAGGTGATTTCCGGCAGGTTAAGAAGATGATACTGCTGAAATAGATTTACCCTTTCTACAACATCAAGCCCCGCCCAGTAGCGGGGTTTTTTGTTAATGGGATGATTGGTAGATTTGGGTATGATTAACCGCATCACACCACTGCTATTGTTTATTGGGTTGGCTCATTGGTCTTGCGAAGATGAAACGGAGTTGTTGATTGATTGTCCGGAGAATGAAATATGTGGTTGCACAAATAGCTCAGCAACAAATTTTGATGATACCGCTACCTTTGATGACGGCAGCTGTGAATATATTGTTGGTGATGTTCAAGCGAAATGGCTGTATACGTATAATCTTGGCCCAGGTGGCGGTCAGGTCCATTGCGTTCGTCAGACCAGCGATGGTGGTTTAATATTAGCTGGTTCAGAAAACTATAAAGGCATGCTTCTAAAGACCGATGAAGAAGGAATTCTGGAGTGGGGGCAGACCTATGAAATAGGCGACTCCGAAGTATTAAAAAGTGTGAGCCAATGCTCTGATGGCGGTTTTATAGCAACCGGTTTATTTACCGGTCCCTGGCCCGAGTATGAATACATTTGGGTCGTAAAGACGGATGAGACAGGAAATGTAGAGTGGCAAGAAACCGTTGGAACGGCTGATGAAAATGACTGGGGAGAAGATGTAATAGAAACACAGGATGGCGGTTTTGTCATTACCGGCACCCAGGACGATGATGGTTTTAACTCCAAAGCATTTTTGCGAAAATATTCAAGCAGTGGTTCTTTGCTGTGGAACAAAAAATATTCCAGCTCTGACTATAATGAAGGGATCTCACTGATAGAAACAGCAGATGGAAACCTTGTGTTTGTTGGTTTATCCGGTACTGCCCATGGTGCCTATAAGCATTTCATGGTCAAAGCAGATGCTGACGGAAACCAGATCTGGAAAAAGCGTTTTGGAGATAATACCCAGCAAACGTTGAACGCTGTCTGTGAATCAGCGGATGGTGGTTATGTTGCAGCCGGATTTTGTAATAATTATGACTATAATTACATTGTAAAGCGCAGTAGTTCTGGAAGTATGGAATGGGAGAATTGTTTTACCGGTTCATCTGGCTATCATTTTGGGTATAACGATATTATTTCTGCTGCTGCTGGAGGATATTATTTGCTTGATAACCAATATTTTTTGACAAAAATAGATGATAATGGTGAAATGGCATGGACTGTAAGCTTAAGGAAAGTTAATCAATCCATTATTCAATTAGATGATGGGGACCTGGTTCTCGCTGGAAATAAATCATCTATATGGCTTTTGCGCTTAGATCCTCTCACAATCCAAGCTTCCCGCAATGCCGTTAAAGATCTTATTATTCCAGAACAGGATATTAGTAAAAACAAGAATAAATTTTAGTGATAATTAACAAAGTTTATTTTGAATAAGATTAACCGCATTATACCACTGCTATTGTTTTTTGGCCTGGCTTTTTGGAGTTGTGATGAACAAGAACCAGAGCAAAGCGATGCTCAGGAAGAAGGCCCTATATCAATTGAATTGCCTGATTGTCCATCCCTTGAAAACATCAATGAAGAGAACCTGTGTATCGCTGATGATGGTACAGATGGGGTTAAAATATTGGATCAGTGTTATTCAATAGAAAATACTACAGAGATTAATGGGCCTTTTTCCGACATACCATCAGGAAACATCCCAAAAGAAATAGGCCTTCTATCCAATTTAATTCGTTTAAATCTTAACAATAGATGGGGCAACACAAAATTTACAGGGGAAATACCGACCGAGATTTGTAACCTAACTAATTTGGTTTATTTAAATTTATCTTATAACGACCTTACCGGTTCAATCCCTCCAGAAATTGGTCATCTGACTAACTTGTTTTTTTTATTGATTGGCAGGACTGAAATCACTGGTGAAATCCCATCTACGATTGGTAATCTAGTCGATCTAAGAAGTCTTCTCTTTAGCTTTAATAATCTCAGCGGCACCATCCCTCGAGAGATCGGAAATTTGACCAAATTGCACGTTCTGGACATGCATTATAATGAACTTACAGGCCCATTACCATCCAATATCGGAAATTTGCAAAATCTAGGTGTGTGGCACCCAGAATATTATAACCCTAATTTTGATACTGATTTTTGGCCAGCATTAGATTTTTCCCACAACCAGCTTACGGGTCCATTGCCTGCTTCAATAGGTGATTTGGACGAGCTGGAATACGTAGTTTTATCCGATAATCAGATTGATGGCCCAATACCGCCCGAAATGGGCGATATGGAAGTTCTAGTTCATATGGACCTACTCAATAATCAACTTAACGGTGAGATTCCGCCGGAGCTTGGCAATCTTAGCAATATGGCTTGTTTGTGGTTGGGACATAACAATCTTAGAGGAGTCATTCCAGAGGAATTATGCAACATTGACGTTTGCCGTACTCAAACATACGATTGTAATAGTACTACAAATGTTTTCTCGGGCAATAATTTTTGTCCCCCTTACCCTCAGTGCTTTGTAGAATTCGAAACTATAGGGTGGACAATAGACATAATTAATCATCAAAATTGTAATCCCTATCCGAACTGTGCTGACGGATATACGGCTATAGATGATCCACCACCAATAAATGGTGGAAATATATACGATGGATGGTGTTTTTATCAATCTGATTTGGATGTTCTGCAAGATTTTATTGACGTAAACGAGAGTTTGAGCGGAGAACCATTAGAAATTGGTACACAGTCGTGGTATGGTGGTGAGCATGGCTATGGGAGATTAGGTTTATTGAATTTATCCAATCTTCCAATCGCTGTTATCCCAGAGAGCATAATTAATTTAAGTGAGATGGAATCTATCGATTTTTCCAATACCCAGATCTCTACTATTCCAGAAAGCATAGGTGAATTAAGTGAATTAAGGTCTTTAATTTGTAGGGGTGGGCAACTCGCAGGTTCAATCCCCACAGAGTTAGGGAATCTGACTAATCTGCGGCAGGTGATTATAGAGGATACACAACTTACAGGCACCATCCCAGCAGAATTTGGCAATACCAATCTGATGTATTTGTGGTTAAACAATAATCAACTCACAGGAGAGGTGCCATTGGAGATATGGAATATAAATGCTCTGTACGAAAGCGGTGATCCCGCTGACCTAAGGCTTTATTTTCAGCATAACCAACTCACAGGTGTGATACCGGAGAGTATTTGCGATTTAAATTTGAGATGGGATCACTACAGCTATGTAGATATTCGTGACAATAAATTTTGTCCTCCATACCCTACCTGTCTTGAAGGCAGAATGGGAAACCAAGACACAAGTAATTGTGAATAATCCCATCAAGCCCCACATTCGTGGATTGTTTGTGGGAATCTGGTAGATTTGGATATGGAGATTATTATGAAAAAAACATTACTAATTGCATTTGTACTGATTGTTGGAATGGCTTGGGGACAGGATTGTACTGCAGATGATGGCACTGATGGTGTAGAATTATGGGGAGAGTGTTATTCTATTGAGAATACTACTTCTTTGGATTTATATGCTAATGGACTTACGGGAGTGATACCCCCAGCGATTGGTAATTTGGTGAATTTGGAAGGGTTATACTTAGCTTCCAACCAACTTAGTGGAGAAATCCCGTCTGATATTGGTAATTTGGTGAATTTGAATGATTTATATTTATCGTATAACCAACTCAGTGGAGAAATCCCGTCTGAGATTGGTAATTTGGTGAATTTGATTGATTTTTACTTATCTTCTAACCAACTCAGTGGAGAGATACCTGAAAGTATATGTAATATTTATCCTAACCTGTCGTATTTCCAAGTTACCCACAACCAACTCTGTCCACCCTACCCAGAATGTATTGAAGATTATGTAGGATACCAAGACACCAGTAATTGTGAACAAGTATCAATCATTGATGAGATTCTCCCAATCACATATAACCTTTACAATGCCTATCCTAATCCATTCAACCCAGTTACAACACTTCGCTACGACCTACCAGAAGATGCCCTTGTGAATATCACCATCTACGATATGATGGGTAGAGTAGTGAGCAATCTTGTTAATAGTCAGCAAACCGCAGGATATAAGTCCATCCAATGGAATGCTACCAACAATGCAGGTCAGCCAGTATCAGCAGGATTATACCTTTATACGATACAAGCGGGCGAGTTCAGGCAGACTAAGAAGATGGTACTGCTAAAGTAATATTTAATACTTATCCATTCATCCTAAGCCTCGCAATAGCGGGGCTTTTTTGTTGGCATTAAATGGCCAAATAAGATCAAAAGACTACAAAATACTAATAATGTAAAAATTATTTTATATTTTTTTCTCGTCGATAAAACTTATTTAATCGGCTAATATTACTCTAAAATGTCCAAAATCTTGTCACCTATGCTGTGTATTAGTAGACACCCGTTTAAAAATGACTGGTGATCTTAATTAACTAACTAACATAAAAAAGGATGACACAATGATTGAAACCACATTCATAATTCAGATCTTAGAAAGATTGGACCATATTGAATCCATCGTAACCGATAGATCAAGCAGGCATGATCCACTGATGACATTGAAAGACGTCTCTGCATACGGAAAATGCTGCGAAGCAACGATAAGGCGTGCCATACATAAAGGCACTATCAAGCCTTTTAAATCATCAGGTAAGAAGCTTTTCCGCAGAGCGGACGTTGATGCCTGGCTGCAGTTGTAAACACATCACTATATACCATACATCTGTGTAAACGGAACAAAAAGGGACTCGACGGCAGGCGATGCCTGATTTTTACGACTTCTACATCAATGTTGTTGGACTAAAGAATGCAAAGATCACTGGTTCACAGATCTCATCTCTCTGTCCCATAAAAGAACATTCAAAGAAGAATAGATGCTTCAGCGCCAACGTTGATACTGGCCAGTGCAAATGCCATAAAGGCTGTTTTTCAGGTAATGCATATATGTTGGCAGAACGCTTAAATATTGATAACCCGAGCCAGTGGCTCACAAACCGCGAACACAAACCGATGGAATACAAACTTGTAAACACAAAACAAAATAGCACCAGTGCCAAAAAAGATGAAACCAAGTACACCCAAAAACAGCTTATGGAGTTTGCCGTGCTATACACTGAGAATCTCAACAAGGATAACTTGCATGCTCAATCGATACCAGATGGTCATCATGGTCTTTGCGGTCTTACTGATGATGGTATAGAAACATTTCACTATTTCGTTGATGGTAAATGCATTGGAATAAAACGACATAAAGATAAAAATGGTGTAAGGATTTCCGTCGTTCCTGATATTCTTTTTATTCCCTAGAGCCCTCTGTATGATCATCAAGAGTTTGCCAGTTTACAAGCAATATATAGTGATTAATAATTTCTATGCATTTTTGTAGCTGATGAGAAATATAACCGTTAAAATTGGAAATAATATTTTTTACTTTTTCAAAGGCAGCCTCAAAATATTTTTCTTGTTTTGGTTTAACATCAAGTATTGCAAATTCCAATATCATTGGTTTCTCCTATCCATTATAACATTAATAATATTTAACGAAATCATCAAATAGTCTTCCTGTATAAGTGATATTATGAACAGAGCAACCGATGTTGTCTTAGCATACAATCATTCATAACAACCATAAGTCCTGCATCTTTTGCTTTTTGTGCTGCTTCTTCATGGATCACATGGTCTTGCATCCAGATGGCTTTGGCACCCATGGATATGGCAGTATCCACAATAGGCGGGACGAATTCTGACCGACGAAAAATATCAACAACATCCACTTTTTCAGGGATGGATTCCAGATCCGGATAACAGGTCATACCGGCAATTTCTTTGTGTCCAGGATTTACGGGGATAATAGTGTAGCCCTTTTCTTTTAAATACATGGCAACATAATGGCTGGGGCGTTCCGGTTTTGGACTAAAACCAACCACCGCAATGGTTTTTAAATTAAATATTTGGTTGACGGTTTCAAGCTTATTCATGGGAAGTATTTAAGTGTTCACGTGTTCCTGTGTTCACGTTGAATGTACTTTAACACGGGAACACTTTTAGAACTCAAACACGTTTTACCTTTTACGAAAAAAGTTTTTAAGCACATAAGAAATTATTTTTGGATTTTCTTTCAATCGGCGAACGGAATAATCAAACCAGTCCGGACCGTAGGGAACATAAACACGGACCTTATATCCAGCTTCAAGAAGCGCTTCCAATCGTCCTTCCATGGGTACGCCATACAATACCTGGAATTCAAAAAGGTCTTTTGAAATATTTTCTGATTCGATCCAGTGCAATAATTGATCAATGAGATCCTGATCATGGGTTGCAAAACCGGAATAGGCCTTTTGTACTGCCATAGCCTTTGACAGGTTTAAATAATTTTCCTTGATCTCTTCCCGACCCTGATAGGCAATGGATTCGGATTCCCGATAAATACCCTTACAGATCCGGGAATTGAATTGGCCATTGGCCAAATGATTGATATCATTCAAACTGCGGTGTAAATAAGATTGAATCACCACACCCACATTATTGTAAATCGTTTTGCAGTGCTGATAAATCTCAAAGGTTTGATTAGTGAAAGGAGAATTTTCCATATCGATGCGCAGAAAGTTTCCATGTTCCTGTGCTTTCTTCGTTAGGTTTGTGAAATTGGCCATGGCTTCAGCCAGAGAAATATTCAAGCCAACATGGGTGGGCTTGATGGAAAGATTACAGTTTAAAGATTCGGTGTTGATGCGATCATAAAGATGGCAATATTGTGCGGTGATATCCCGCGCTTCCTCCTTGGTTAAAACATGCTCACCCAAAATATCCACTGTGGCAGAAAACCCTTTTTCATTCAAGGTCCGGATATGGGTGACAGCATCATCTTCGGTTTTCCCCGCAACGTAGGGTCTGGCAAAAGGTTTGGCGAACCACTTGGGCATGATGGGCAGGATTGAAGTGATGATAGAATTAAAGAGAGACATGTAAAAAATTAGAGATTTCAGATTGATTGAACCAAAGAGTTTAAGATAGGAATTTGTAAACCGTTGAAACGGTTCATTCTTTTTTATTTTTTTTAACCCACGAATTAAGTCGTGGGTTACCAACAAAGGCTCATTTTTGTAACCATTTTAATGGTTTTAAATCGGGTATATGCAAGCCAATATTTCATCCACTTTTTCATGACATTTAGTTTGACTCACCAAAATTATGCGGAGTAAATTTCGTGTCTGAAAACCCCACTAAAATAAAGTTTATGTATCGAGATTTTGGAACCGTTCTTGTAGCAGCACTCCTGGGGATTATCATGGTGGCCGTGCCCCTGATTGTCCAATGGTTGATTGCTCCGTCCAAGAAAACAAAAGAAAAACTGGAAACCTACGAATGTGGAGAAGTGCCGGAAGGTTCTGCATGGCTCCAGTTCAATATTCGATTTTATGTCATCGCCCTGATCTTTCTCATTTTTGATGTGGAGGTTGTTTTCCTTTTCCCCTGGGCTGTTGTATTTAAGGAACTTGGCCTTCTTGCCATGGTTGAGATGGCCATTTTTCTCGTCATCCTGATTGTTGGCCTGGCCTATGTCTGGGTCAAATCTGATCTGGATTGGGTGAAGCGAAAAGTAAAATATGCTTCGGGCCGTTATGAACGAATTCAATTAAAGGAAAATGCCTGATGGGACTGCTTGAAAATAGATTCCAAGACAATGTTGTTGTTGCCAAATTAGATAAACTCATTGGCTGGGCTCGTTCGACCTCGCCCTGGTATTTCCAATTTGGATTGGCCTGTTGTGCAATCGAAATGATGGCCACGGCTGCCAGCCGTCACGATCTTGAAAGATTAGGAATGATGCCCCGTTCATCACCGCGCCAGGCGGATGTAATGATCGTAGCCGGAACCGTAACCATGAAAATGGCTCTCCGTGTTAAAAAATTATATGAGCAAATGGCTGATCCAAAATATGTGATTGCCATGGGCTCCTGCGCCACCAGCGGCGGCCCCTATTGGCAGCATGGGTACCATGTATTAAAAGGTGTGGATATCGTTGTACCTGTGGATGTATATGTCCCCGGTTGCCCTCCACGACCTGAAGCATTGATCGAAGGTCTTTTGAAACTCCAGGAAAAGATCCTGGAAGAGCGTCCCCTTACCCGGAAAATGGCATGAGTGCTGATCAAGAGAAGTTGATCGCCGAGTTAGTTGAAAAAGGACTGGCCGGCGATATGGACCCGATCAATGCCATTGAAGATCGTGTCCTTCGATCCAAAGCAAAAGCAGCCTTAGCAAAGGCCAAACGTGCAGCGAAAGTCGCCGCCGCTTCTGCACCTGCAGATGAAAAACTAGCAGAAGAGCCACCAGCAGACACCACACCCTCTGATAATCCGAATCAGAAATTCGGAAAAATGATCGAGGACAAATTCCCCGGTTCACTGGGTGCAGACCTGAATGATACCCATATTCAACTCAAACCGGATAATTGGTTCGATATCGCAACTTGGCTGAAATCTGAACCATCCCTTCATTTTGATTCACTCCAGTGTCAGACGGGAATGGACCTGGGTGACAACATATTGGAAGCCCGCTACAATTTCCATTCCATGACACATGACCACAAGATCGAGATCCGGATCGCAGTAACACGGGATAAACCCAACATTCCATCCATTGAACAAATATGGCGAATCGGCGACTGGTTCGAACGGGAAACCTATGACATGTTTGGATTCCATTTTGATGGTCATCGGGATCACCGCAGAATGTTATTACCGGAAGATTGGGAAGGTTATCCATTGAGAAAAGATTACGAAGTGCAAGAAACATACCACGGCATTGTTGTGCCGAAAGTGAAGGAAGGATGGGAGTAGTCCACGGCGAAGAAATGGTCCTGAACATAGGACCGCAGCATCCAAGTACCCACGGTGTTCTCCGTTTAAGAGTCAAAACGGATGGTGAGATCATTTCCGAGATAACACCGGTGATCGGGTATCTCCACCGCTGTTTTGAAAAGCACTGTGAAAATGTCACCTACGACCAGGTCATCCCTTATACGGATCGTTGTGATTATCTCGCGGCTATGGCGAATAATTTTGGTTATGTTGTTGCAGTAGAAGAATTGATGGAACTGAAAATCCCGGAAAAAGTGGAATATATCCGGGTGATCATGGCGGAACTCCAACGGATCGCCAGCCACTTATTGGCTCTGGGTGTGTATGGCTTGGATATTGGCGCCTTTACACCATTTTTATTTATGCTCCGTGATCGGGAAAGAATTCTTGATATGTTCGAATTGACCTGTGGCGCACGACTCCTTTATAATTATATGTGGGTGGGCGGTGTGAGCCATGACCTGCCAAAAGGATTCGTGGAAACAGCCTTCCAATTCCTGGATTATTTTGAGCCCCAGATCGATGAATACAATAAATTGCTCACACACAATAAAATTTTTGTTGAACGGACCGCGGATATTGGTGTATTGCCAGCCGATGTTGCTATCAGCTATGGCGTGTCGGGGCCGAACCTGCGGGCTTCCGGAGTGAAGTGGGATCTCCGCAGGAATGCACCCTATTCCATTTATGATAAATTTGAATTTGATGTCCCTGTTGGCGATGGTGCCAAGGGAACCTTGGGCGATTGTTGGGACCGGTATTACGTTCGCATGTTGGAAGTGAAAGAAAGTGTGAAGATCCTGCGCCAGGCCTTGGCGCAAATTCCGAAAGATGGGGATGTTCACCAGGCGCTTCCGAAAAAAATTCGTCCGCCCAAGGGCTCTATTTACAGTCGGACCGAAACGCCTCGAGGTGACCTTGGATTTTATATTGAAAGCGATGGTTCTCCGATTCCGTCACGGGTAAAAATGCGATCCCCAGCTTTTACGGCTCTTTCCGTTTTGGGTGAAATTGCCGAGGGCTGGATGATGTCTGACGTGATCTCGATCCTGGGCAGCCTGGACATTGTATTGGGAGAAATTGACCGATGACCGTTGACACTCTATTTACCTGGCTCGGCGGGTTAATTCCAGCCATGGAAGGGAGCGGCACATTATTGGTGATCGCCATCCTGATTCCATGTCTCGTACTTTTTTTAGTGGTGGCTGTGAATGCCATTGTTATGGTTTATGCAGAACGGAAAGTGGCTGCATTCATGCAGGATCGTCTGGGTCCCATGGGGCAGGGTGTGGGACTTCACGCTGGAAAATGGGGACTTCTCCAGACCGTGGCAGATGCATTGAAACTTCTCACGAAAGAAGATATCATCCCAGAAAAAGCAGACAAATTATTATTTATTCTCGCACCTTTTATGATCTTCGTTGGTGCATTTGTTGCCGTCATCGCTGTGCCTTTTGGCGAAACAGTGATCGTGGCTGATTTCAATATTGGTATTTTTTATATTCTCGCCATAGGATCACTGGGTGTCATCGGGCTGATTCTTGCCGGTTGGTCCTCCAATAATAAATGGTCCCTCTATGGCGGGATGCGTTCCGCTGCACAGATTGTCAGTTATGAGATCCCTGCTAGTTTATCCATCATTGTGATCATTATGCTCACGGGTACCCTGAGTATGCAGGGCATTATCCACTACCAGGAAGGCGGCCTCTTCAATTGGATTATCTTTGCGAATCCATTTACTTTTGTTGCATTTTTCATATTTTTTATCAGCGTTGTGGCTGAAACCAACAGGACGCCATTTGATATTCCAGAAGCAGAATCGGAATTGGTAGGTGGCTTTCATACCGAGTATTCCGGGATGCGCTGGTCCTTCTTTTTCTTAAGCGAATACGCCAATATGCTGGTGGTTTCTGCCGTAGCATCTGCAGGATTTCTCGGAGGATGGCATAGCCCAATTCCCGGCTATTTTGATTCCAATGGCTGGGGCATTTTCTGGATGATGAGTAAAATTGTATTTCTGATCTTTGTCATGATGTGGTTTCGCTGGACTTTTCCACGACTCCGGGTGGATCAATTGATGAATGTTTGCTGGAAGGTGTTTTTACCAATCAGTTTAATCAACATTTTTGGTGTCGGGTTTTGGACACTCATTTTCGGATAAGGTATGGCAAAATATTTTAGAGATATTTGGGAGTCGTTATCAACCATGATGACAGGTCTGGGCATCACCTGGATGCACATGGTTCGCATCCGACGGAATAATGTGACCTTACAGTATCCTGAAGAAAAATGGCCGCGCCCAGAACGAAACATTGGGTTTGATCACAGCAATTATAATGTGATCCGCTCCCGGCTTCAAGTGGATATCGATGATTGTATCGGGTGTTTGAAATGTGAACGAGTCTGTCCAGTGCAATGTATTAAAATTGTAACAGAAAAAGCGCCGGTTCGTGGCGAAGATATCCAGGATGTTGGGCATATAGGTGTTACATCCACCGGTTCACGGAAAGCCTTGGTGGTGACCCGGTTTGATATCGATATGACAGAATGTTGTTATTGCAATTTGTGTGTCTATCCCTGTCCGGAAGAATGTATTTTTATGACGGGGGGCCCCAATGCCCATAAACATCCCATTGATTATGAATTTTCTGAATATGACCGCAGTGACCTGATCTATCGCTTTGCAAAAAAGGGAACGAAAGATGGTATGGAAAAAATCCTGGATGCTAAACGAGCCGAGAGTTAATGGCTGAAACCTCATTCTGGTTTGTAATCGCCATGACTGTCCTTTCTGCAGGGATAGTGGTTTTGAGCAATCAATTGATTTATTCCGCCATGGCGCTCCTGTTTACGTTATTCGGCGTGGCGGGGATTTATGTTTTTCTCTGGGCTGATTTCATAGCCGGTGTCCAATTGCTCGTTTATATCGGCGGAATTTTGGTCCTGATCATTTTCGGGATCATGCTCACAAACAGAATTTCATCTGTCCGATTATCTCAAACAAATGTTCAGCAGGGCGTAGGGGGTGCAATCGGGATCTGGTTTTTCATCTTGATCAGTCTTGTGATCTCAAAAACACCCTGGCTCCAGGCAGATGCGGTAGAACCAGCAGGCACTGTGGCTGGAGTTGGGACGCTATTACTTACAAAATATTTACTGCCCTTTGAAACCATCTCATTGCTTTTATTAGGCGCATTGATCGGCGCGGCCCTTCTGTCCCGGAAGGAGAATTGATGTACGAGCTCAATACATATTTATTTGTGGCGGCGATCCTATTCTCCCTGGGTGTATTCGGTGTCATGACCCGCAGGAACGGGATTGCGATTCTCATGGGTGTTGAATTGATTCTGAACGCAGCTAATATCAATTTTGTGGCTTTTTCCCGGTTTGGGGGTATGAACCTGGACGGCCATATTTTTGCACTGCTTGTGATTGTCCTTGCTGCGGCAGAAGCAGCTGTAGCCCTGGCAATTATTATCAATATTTATAATAACATGAATACCATTAACGTGGATGAAGCATCGGCGATGAAAGAATAATGGATAATATTTTTATTAATTATTCCCTGTTTATCCTTTTTCTGCCATTGGCAGCATTTGTGATCCAGATATTTTTTGGAAAACGTCTGCCACGCCAAGGAGATTGGGTCTCCGTAGGTGCTATTTTCATCACCTTGATTTTGTCCATTGCCATGTTTGTAGCCATGCTTCTGGATTATAATCCCGCATTCAAGCAGGAAGCATCATTTACCTGGCTGGACATGGGTGCCTTTTCGATCCAACTGGGATTTCTGGTTGATAATATTACTGTAATCATGTTGCTGGTTGTGGCACTCATTTCAACCTGTACACACGTTTTCTCATTAAAATATTTAGAAGGTGATATTCGGTATTCCCGTTATTTTGCCTATTTAGGCTTATTTACTTTTTCCATGAATGGCATTGTTTTAGCGAATAATTTAATTTCCATGTATATGTCGTGGGAATTGGTGGGGGTCAGTTCTTATCTTTTAATTGGTCACTGGTTCGAAAAAGATTCTGCGGCAAACGCTGCTAAAAAAGCATTCCTGACCAATCGGGTTGGTGATATTGGTTTTTTTATTGGCATCATGTTGATCTACACCGCTATCGGTTCCTTTGCCTTTGGCGATATTTTTGAAGGTGTCGCTGCCGGCACGCTGTCCGGGACAACACTCACTTTAGCCGGCGTTGGTTTATTTCTCGGTGCCATGGCTAAATCTTCACAATTCCCGCTCCACATTTGGCTGCCGGACGCCATGGAAGGCCCCACACCTGTTTCCGCATTGATGCACGCAGCCACTATGGTTGCGGCCGGTGTGTATTTAGCCGTGCGACTTTTTCCTTTATTCACGCCCGAAGCCTTGCTGGTGGTAGCCTATGTGGGTGGTTTCACGGCCCTGTTTGCGGCCACCATCGCTATTACCCAAAATGATATTAAAAAAGTTTTAGCTTACTCCACCGTAAGTCAATTGGGCTATATGATATTGGCAGTGGGCACCGGTGTTTACACCGCAGCATTTTTTCATTTGCTGACCCATGCCATGTTTAAGGCAAACTTGTTTTACGGTTCCGGTTCTGTGATCCATTCCATGCACCATGCCCTCCATGAAAAACACGATCATGAGACCGATGCCCAGGATATGCGCAACATGGGCGGATTCAAGGACAAGATGCCCATTACTTATTGGTCCATGTTGGTGAGTACCCTGGCCATTGCTGGTGTGCCGCTGTTTTCCGGTTTCCTTTCCAAGGATGCTATTCTTGCAGGAACGTTGTCGTTCGCCCAGCACCACCCGGAACATTTTTTACTCCCTGTTTTCGGTTTTGGTGCAGCAGCTATTACAGCTTTTTATATGTTCCGCATGATGTTTATGACTTTTCATGGTGAACCCCAAATGCCAGAATTAACCGATGATATTCATGAATCACCGAAAGAAATGACTGGGCCCCTTGTTTTACTGGGCACCTTGAGTGTTGCCATTTGGTACACGTTGCCACACTTCAATCCAATTTCGACGCACGGAAGTTGGTTCAACACTCTTGTACTACCAATGGATGCTGTCGTCCCCGGGAATCTTTCTGCATATGCAATCGAAGAAGGGGCACATCATGCTCACAATCTTGCCATGGGTATTTCCATTGGTGCGGCAGCATTGGGCATTGGGTTGGCCGTTCTCATGTATTTGAAAAAGGTACTCTCTGCCGAAACGTGGGGCAAGCGCGCAGGATTTATGTACGACTGGAGTTTGAATAAATATTATTTTGATGAGAATTACGATAAATATTTGTATCAGCCCACAATTCGGCTGGCGAAAAAGATCGCCTGGATCGATTGGGAATTGTATGATAAATATTTCATCAATGGATTTGGACACGTTACTGCTTGGGCCAGCCGTGTTACTGGTAAATTTGATTACGATGTCATTGACCAAATACTGGTGGACGGTACAGGCCGGATCACTGAAATTATTGGGTCCAGGCTCAAGAAAATTCAGACCGGTAAACTTCAAAATTATTTGCTGTATGTGACAGCAGGGGTGATCGTTTTAATGATCATCCAGTCATTTTAACTCGTATGAGTAAGTAGAGGAGAGGATGCAAAATATTCTCAGTTGGTTAATTTGGTTACCCATCATTGGGATGGTGGCCATTGCATTTATTCCGCGGGATAAAGAAGATGTGATCAAGATCACGGCCGCGGTTGCAACCGGATTGCAATTACTGTTGACTCTGGTTCTCTGGCAGAATTATGATGCGGGGAATGGCAGCATGCAATTCATGGAACGGGCTGAATGGATCCCGTCCTTCAACATTACCTATATTCTGGGCGTTGATGGATTGAGTCTGCCCATGGCGATTTTGACGGCGCTCTTGTGTTTCATTGGCGTATTTGTCAGTTGGAATATTAACAAGGCGGTGAAAGGGTATTTCGCCTTATTCCTGTTATTAGATACAGGTATCATGGGTGTTTTCTTATCCATGGATTTTTTCCTGTTCTATATTTTCTGGGAAGTCATGCTTCTCCCCATGTATTTCCTGATAGGAATTTGGGGCGGTCCCCAACGCGAGTATGCAGCCATTAAATTCTTTCTTTACACGTTGTTTGGCTCTGTATTGATGTTGATTGGAATCCTGGGTCTATACTTTACCTGTGGAAAAACATTTGATATTCTGGAACTCATGCGTGTGGCACCGGAAGCTTTGAACGGTGTGATGTGGTGGGGCATGAGTGCTATCAAGGTGATTTGGATTCTTTTATTTATCGGGTTTGCCATTAAAGTCCCGGTCTTCCCCTTCCACACCTGGCTCCCTCTTGCACATGTTGAAGCTCCAACGGCCATCTCTGTATTGCTGGCAGGAATCCTGCTGAAATTGGGTATCTATGGTATTCTCCGAATCAATTACGGATTGATGCCCGACGGTGTGTATTGGTTCTCCGGTGCCTTGGCAGGCCTGGGGCTCATTAATGTGATCTGGGGCGGACTCTGTGCCCTGGCCCAAACAGACTTGAAAAAACTAGTGGCCTATTCCAGTGTGAATCATATGGGTTATGCGCTGATTGGCATGGCAGCTGTCATCGCTGCCGGAGAATCCAATGGTTTGAACCTGAGAGCAGCCCAGGCGGGACTGGGCGGTGCCGTTTTCCAGATGTTCAATCACGGAACCATTTCGGCCATGCTCTTTATTTTAGTGGGTGTGATCTATGAACGTGCCCACCACAGGGAAATTGCCGGGTTTGGCGGATTAGCAGCACAAATGCCCATCTATACCGGTATCACAGCAGTGGCCTTTTTTGCAGGACTTGGTCTTCCCGGACTTTCTGGCTTCATCAGTGAAGCCATGTGTTTCATTGGCGCATTCCCAGTTTATAAAGGAATTGTTATTGCCTCTACTATCGGAATATTGTTAAATGCAGCCTACTTCCTGTGGGCCTTCCAACGGATCTTCTTCGGAGAACTCAACGAGAAATACAAAACTTTACCAGAGATCAACCGCTTAGAACTCTTTACGGTTGTGCCTTTGCTGGTGATTACCATTTTCTTAGGAATTTATCCGGCTCCGTTTCTGGATATTATTGCCAGCACCATGGATGTGATTATTCACCAAGTGGTATCCCTGGCAACTATTGCCGGAATGTAAGAGACAAGAATGACCAATCTGCAAAGTCTTTCTTTTTTTTATCCGGAATTGATCCTGACGGGTGTGATCTTGGGTGCGATCATTTATGATTTAACCATTGATAAATCCAAATCAGGAAATGTGGGCTGGGTGTTAGTTGCCGGTCTTATTGCGGTTGCCGGTGCTATCTGTTTACAGGAAGAACGAATCACAACCCTTTTCACCGATTCCATTGTCCTGGATCCATTCGCATCCTTCTTTAAACTGATTGTGATTCTGGCAACGATCTTTGTTTCCATCGTCAGTTTACAATCGGGGGAATTGGAAGATTACCGGAAAGGTGAATATTTTACTTTGCTGGGAATTATTGTATTTGGATTATTTCTCATGGTTTCTACAGTGGACCTGATCAT
>ENA-ORDI01000877-ORDI01000877.1-marine-metagenome-genome-assembly--contig:-NODE-877-length-18412-cov-2.866976_pt1 | contig 18412 bp, 20 predicted proteins | sample MGYA00248628_ERZ508525 | MGnify/ENA primary metagenome ERZ508525 (study PRJEB26195, sample SAMN05422138) | marine metagenome | isolation source: East of Porto Seguro, South Atlantic Ocean | place... | reverse complement strand
ATTTCTTTTTGATCTAAAACGAGTTGATCACGAATTTGTACCCATTCAGCTTCAACCAGTTCACGGATATGATTGATACCGTGCTCACGAACCGTGATTTTAATACGTGCTTTGTATTTGTTATCACGACGACCCAGGCGGTTATAAACACGCAGAATCGCTTCCAGATAGGAGAGCAAATCCTTTTTCTCAAGGAAAGGTCTGATTTGTTGACCAATGATTGGCGTACGACCTAAACCACCACCGACAAGCACTTCAAAACCGACTTCACCTTCGTGATTTTTAACCAGATGTAAGCCGATATCATGCAATTTAGTGGCTGCACGGTCTTCTTCAGAACCAATAACGGCAATTTTGAACTTACGTGGTAGATAGGCAAACTCAGGGTGGAAGGTTGACCATTGGCGAATAATTTCAGCCCACGGGCGTGGATCTTCTATTTCATTGGCATTGATACCTGCAAACTGATCAGAGGTCGTATTACGAATGCAGTTACCACTACTTTGAATAGCGTGCATTTGTACAGTGGCCAGTTCAGCAAGAATATCTGGCACATCCTCTAACTTCGGCCAGTTCATTTGGAAATTCTGGCGCGTCGTGAAATGCACAAACCCTTTATCGTAACGGCGTGAAACGTCTGCAATTTTACGAACTTGTTGTGAAGACATCAGTCCATAAGGAATGGCAACACGTAACATGGGTGCATGTATTTGGATATACAGCCCGTTCATCAGTCGTAAAGGACGGAACTGTTCTTCAGTCAGCTCACCCGCCAAGAAACGACGTGTTTGATCACGGTACTGCTCTACCCGCTGCTCAACCATCGTTTGATCATACTTATCGTATTGATACATTTAAGCTCTCTAAACTCTAAATACCGGACCCGCTATTATAACCGCCGCGGTATATAACAGGAAATTATAAATACCAATATCTATATTGATAAATTCATTAATACCGCGTCATTACTATCATTTAATGCAACCATGAAATATACGGTTATTGTGTGGCATTGTTGATGACTTTTTCATTGTGCGCGTCATTTTCAGTATTCCATTAGATTTCATCTTGAGACTTCTAGTCAGATGCTTAAGTGTTATCAGAGTGGGCTCTTTGTCATTGATAAAAATCGTTATACTGACGCATTTATCGCTAAACAGGGTTCTTGGCATGTCTAAAGCAAGCCGACAAAAACAGCGTTTATGGCTGGTTATCGCTTTCGGTTTTTTAATTTGGGGGGCCAGTCATTATCAGCCTTACCAGCAAAACGTTAATAAAGTTGATACAGCATCGATATCATCACTTTATCAACAACAGAAAAGTGATGTCTTAGTCGAAGTAAAAGGGACGGTGAGTCGGATTCTATCTGATGATAATAAAGGCAGTCGTCATCAACGTTTTATCATTACCTTGCCGGATAAGCTGACGGTATTGATTGCTCATAACATCGATCTTGCACCTCGCATTGACTCTCTGAACATGGGTGATGAAGTACATATTTTTGGTGAATACGAATGGAATGACAAAGGTGGCGTCATTCACTGGACGCATCATGATCCTGCCAACAAACACCCTCATGGCTGGATTCGCCATAAAGGTCAGCTATATCAATAATGTCTGAGAATCTAACGCGCTGTTATAGCTTTCCGCCCATTGCGGCAACGTCTGCAAAAATCCTGATCCTCGGGTCCATGCCAGGTGCAGAATCATTGCGTCAGCAGCAATATTACGCCCACCCACGTAATGCCTTCTGGCCAATTATGCAAGGTCTGTTTGCTATTGAAATGACATTGCCATATCAACAACGATGTGAACAACTTACTCAACAGCGCATAGCTGTATGGGATGTATTAAAAGCCTGTGAAAGGCCAGGCAGTCTGGACAGTAATATTGCACTGGATTCCATTGAAGCTAACGACTTTAATGCCTTTTTTCGGCAACACCCGAATATTCATTCTGTATTTTTTAATGGTGGCAAAGCTGAGCAAATTTATATGAAGTCTGTTCTGCCAACGTTAGATAAAATATGGCAAAAAATACCAACAGAGCGCTTGCCATCCACCAGCCCAGCCCATGCTGCTTTGTCATTAGAAGAAAAACAAACCATATGGATTGAACAGCTAAGTAGTGTAAAAAAGACTAAGCAATAGAAAAGGGGCGTGTTTCACGCCCCTTTCGTTTCAGACTAGATTAAGCCTTTAGTGCAGCTGCTACTCTGGCAGAATAGTCCGGGTCTGCTTTTTCAAATTGAGCCAACATACGCTGCTGAATAGATGCATCACACTGTCCAAGACCACCAGCAATATTGTCTGCTAATTGCTGTTTCTGATCCTCACTCATAATACGAAACAAATTACCCGCCTGCGTGTAATGATCATCTTGATCTGTATCAAACCGATCTAACCAAGCACCAGCCTCAACTGGCATAGCAGGTTCCGCTACACTTGTATCTGGCTTAGGCGCATTATCACGATCATTAGGGAAGTAGTTAGCCCCACTCGTCTGATGATGATTACCGCCAGCAGGACTTAACCCCGCCATCGCCCCATCACGCTGATAATGATTAACCGGACATTTTGCCGCATTAACAGGTAACTGATTGTAGTTCACGCCAACCCGATAACGGTGGGCATCCTGATAAGCTATCAGCCGTCCCTGCAACATTTTGTCAGGTGATGAACTGATACCGGGTACAAAGTTACTCGGTGCAAAAGCGGCTTGCTCTGTTTCAGCAAAATAATTCTCTACATTGCGGTTAAGCTCCAGTTGACCGACCTCAACCAAAGGAAATTCATCATGTGGCCATACTTTGGTTAAATCAAACGGATTGATCTCAGCATCACGTGCTTGTTGCTCCGTCATAATCTGTATTTTGGCTGTCCAGCTCGGGAAATCACCGCGGTCAATAGCTTCCACTAAATCCTGCTGTGCTCCATGAGGGTCAGCCACTGCAGCTTCCTCGGCTCTCAGTGTTTTGATGCCTTGATTAGTTTTAAAGTGCCATTTAAACCAAAACCGTTCGCCCTTCTCATTCCAGAAACTATAGGTATGTGAGCTGTAACCATTCATATTGCGGTATGAAGCAGGAATCCCGCGGTCAGACATCAAAATAGTCACCTGATGTAAGGCCTGAGGATAATTAGCCCAGAACTCATAAGCCATGCGAGGATCTGGCAAGTTGGTACGCGGATTCTTTTTCTGTGAGTGAATAAAGTCTGGAAACTTACTCGGATCACGGAGGAAAAACACCGGCGTATTATTGCCTACCATGTCGTAATTGCCCTGCTTAGTATAAAACTTCACAGCGAAACCTCGTGGGTCACGGGCATAATCATGTGAGTCCTGGCCACCACCTACGGTTGAGAAGCGAACAAAGACCTCTGTTCTCTTACCTTCATTCTGTAAGAAATCCGCAATAGTGAGATCTTTTAAGCTTTTTGTGAGGGTAAAGGTTCCGTAAGCCCCGGTACCACGTGCATGGACCACGCGTTCAGGAATTCTCTCACGGTTGAAGTGAGCCAATTTTTCGAAGGTGTAGTGATTGTCATAAGTCAAAGGTCCTCTTGGTCCGACACTGATACTATTATCATCATCAGCGACTGGGGCGCCGGCAGATGTCGTTAAAATTGTTTTGGTCATCGTTCTATCCTTTCTGCTGCAAATCATGTTAGGCAAATCAATTGCACACAACAGAGTCTATGGATTTTAAATAGATTTGTATAATTGTTTATTATTTAATTATTGATTGATAAAATCGATTTATATAATTAATGACACGTCAGTCTGAAACTCATTTCACTGTCGCTTAGACATAAAAAAGCCAGTCAGCAAATACTGACTGGCTTTCTTGAACCACTTTTTGTGAATTATTTGAGAAGTTGACTCAAATCTTTCGCATCCCAATGAGGGAAATGTTTACGAATGAGTGCATTCAACTCCATTTCAAAGGCAGAGAATTCACCTTCAGCGACCACTTCGTGATTACTTGATACCGCATCAGTAATCATGCCAGCACCAATCGTGACATTGGTCAGGCGATCAATGATGATGAAGGCCCCTGTAGTCCGGTTGCGTTTGTACGAATCAAACACAACGGGCTTGTTTAATGAAAACTCACATAAGCCGATTTCATTCAGTTTCAATTCACTGGCTTTATTGTGCTCAAGCGTGTTGACATCAATTTGATAATCAATGCCCGTTAACGCACCACCTGCATCATTGACACCCACTTTGATGCTGTATTGCTTGTTTGGCACCAAGGGTTGTTCTGTCATCCACACGACCATCGCTTTAAACTGGCTTGAGACATGTGGTTGGTGATGATTACTATGTACAAGCATGTCACCACGACTGACATCGATTTCATTTTCTAATGTGACGGTAATCGCTTCGCCAGGCACGGCATGATCCAAGTCACCATCGTAAGTGACAAGCGCCTTCACTTTACTCTCTTTACCCGATGGCAATACGGTGATGTCATCACCCGGTTTTAAGATACCCGATGCCAAAGTACCGCAGTAACCACGGAAGTTCAGATTAGGACGATTCACAAACTGAACCGGGAAACGCATATCATCGAAGTTCGGATCTTTATCTACATCGACGGTTTCCAGGATTTCCATCAGGGTTTGCCCTTGATACCAATCCATTTTCTCACTGCGATTAACCACGTTATCGCCCACCAACGCTGACATAGGCACAAAGTGAATATCTTCCAGTTCTAATTCTCGTGAGAATTCAGTGTAATCATGGCGAATCTTGTCAAACACTTCCTGACTATAATCCATCAGATCCATTTTATTGATAGCCACAACAACGTGTTTAATGCCTAATAAAGAGGCAATAAAACTGTGTCTGCGAGTTTGTGTTTGTACGCCATAACGGGCATCAATCAGGATAACCGCTAACTGACAACTGGATGCACCTGTCGCCATGTTACGTGTGTACTGCTCATGTCCTGGTGTATCGGCAATGATGAACTTACGTTTCGTCGTAGAGAAATAACGGTAAGCCACATCGATTGTGATTCCCTGCTCGCGCTCGGCTTGCAAACCATCAACCAACAACGCTAAGTCAACCTGTTCGCCGGTAGTACCAGACTTGGCACTGTCACGCGTCACGGCTTCCAATTGATCTTCGTAGATCATTTTCGAGTCATGCAGAAGGCGGCCTATCAGCGTACTTTTACCATCGTCCACGTTGCCGCAAGTTAAAAATCGCGACATCTCTTTATTTTCATGCTGCTTCAGATACGCTTCGATGTCTGTGGCAATCAGGCTATCTGATTGATATGAACTTGATTCAGTAGTCATCTAGAAGTAACCCTCTTGTTTTTTCTTCTCCATAGAACCCGCTTGATCGTGATCGATAGCGCGGCCTTGACGTTCAGATGTCGTTGTCAGCAACATTTCCTGGATGATTTCAGGCAAAGTATCTGCAGACGATTTCACGGCACCTGTTAGTGGGTAACAACCCAAGGTACGGAAACGGACTTTTTCCATGCGCGGCTCTTGGCCTTCAGGTATACGCATACGATCGTCATCGACCATGATGGTCAAGCCGTTGTAGTCAACAACCGGACGTTCTGCTGCATAATAAAGTGGCACAATTGGAATCTGTTCCAGATAAATGTATTGCCAGATATCAAGCTCAGTCCAGTTGGATAATGGGAAGACACGGATGCTTTCGCCTTTATTCACTTTACTGTTATAGATGTTCCAGAGTTCCGGTCGCTGTGCTTTTGGATCCCAGCGATGGTTCTTATCGCGGAAAGAATACACACGTTCTTTTGCACGCGATTTTTCTTCGTCACGACGTGCTCCACCAAAAGCGGCATCAAAACCGTATTTCGTCAACGCCTCTTTCAAGGCATCGGTTTTCATAATATCCGTATAGCGAGGGTGATCGAACGGGTTGATACCCGCTTCTTTGCCTTCTTGGTTGGTATGTACAATCAGTTCGAGACCCAGCTCTTTAGCCTTTTCATCACGAAACTTGATCATTTCCTTAAATTTCCAAGTGGTATCGATATGCATCAATGGAAATGGGGGTTTACCAGGCGCAAAAGCTTTCATAGCCAAGTGCAACATGACGGCGGAGTCTTTACCAATCGAATACAGCATTACTGGATTCTCAAACTCTGCTGCCACCTCACGCATAATATGGATGCTTTCAGCCTCCAATTGCTTTAAGTGTGTTAATTGTTTTTCAGTCATTATCTTTCTCGGTTAGTTAGATTTGACATGCAAGCCGCATTCTTTATTTTCAGGATCTTCCCACCACCAGCGTCCGGCACGAATATCTTCGCCCATGGTGATGGCTCGTGTACAAGGCGCACAACCAATACTGGCGTACCCCTCATCGTGTAAGCTGTTATAAGGCACGTCGTAAGCTCTCAAATACGCCCAAACGTTACCATTCGACCAATCGGTCAATGGACTAAACTTTTGTAATCCGTGATCATCATCCCACTCTGATACAGGCAGTTCTGATCGTGTTACAGATTGTGAACGACGCATACCCGTTATCCAGGCTTTTTTGCCAGATAGAGCTCTGTTTAACGGCACGACTTTTCTAATACCACAACATTGTTTTCTTAATTCGACACTATCGTAAAAGGCGTTTGGTCCATTATGAGTCACAAACGACTCAACATCCGCCGTGTTAGGGAAATACACCTCTACTTTTTTATCGTAGTGGCTGTTTAATGTTTGCATGAGCTCGTAGGTTTCTTTGGGCAAACGGCCAGTATCCAGAGTGAATATGTCGATGCCTGGCGCATGCTTACAGATTAAATCCATCAGAACCATATCTTCTGCACCAAAGCTGGTCGCCAGCGTTGCAGGCAAATAGTTCTGCTCAATGTCTTTTAACACTGCAATCACAGCATCAATTTTGGCGGCTAAAGCCGGTTTTATTTCACTCATTGTTTTCTTCTCACACGAATTGTTGTGGTTAATCCCTCTGAAGAGGTGATCGCACACTCCTGTCCATCCTGAGACAGACTATTAAATACTTCATCAACCGCATCCCCCGTATTGACAAGCAAATCTACCGATTCCTCTATGGCAATGTGTTTTAATGCTTCACGGGCTTTGATGTAATGCATAGGACAGCCAAACAGGGTCAAATCCACCAACGTTATATCAGACATTTTATGCCCACCAATACCAGTATTACCGCTAATAATGGACGCATTACCTGGTCTGAAATACGCACCCCAAGATGGGTGCCGATAAAAATGCCAGGTAATGAGCCGGCTAATAAATACATCAATAATGTCCAGTCTACTGTACCGACAGCTGAATGCCCGAGCCCTGCAACAAAGGTAAGTGGCACAGCGTGAGCAATATCTGTAGCGACAATTTCTACCCCTCTCAGACGGGGATACAAAAACAATAGAATGACAGCACCAAGCGCACCCGCTCCTACAGATGATAATGTCACCATGACACCTAAAAGCGCACCTGTTATGACCGTAATCATTGCTTTGTTTAGTTCGTTTTCACGAATATCGTAAAGCACACTCACAACGGGGTGGTTTTCCTTGGAGCGTAATAATCTTCCTAAAGGTGCTTTTAATAATAAAGCACTGGATGTCAGGATCAGTGCTACACCGAGCACTTTAGTAATCAATTCATTATGATTGCCATCATGCATTCCTGTGGCATTCATAAACCATAGAGTAGCTAATGTTGCCGGAATACTCCCCGCAGCGAGGCGCCAGACCACATACCACTTTACGACCCCGTGTCGCCAATAAGACCAAATACCACCCGCTTTGGTGATAGCAGCAAATAATAAATCCGTACCAACCGCAATAGCGGGTTGCACATGAAAGATAAAAATGAGGATGGGCGTCATTAAAGACCCGCCTCCTACACCGGTCATGCCGACCATGATGCCGACAAACAGTCCAGCAAGAAGAAAGCCCCATTCCATCTGTTTTACGCCTTGTATGTTACGAAAATGCTGACAAGTTTACCAAAGGGGAATATTCTATCAATGAATATTATTTACTATCTTTATAAGAAAATCATATATAGATGAAAATTCAGCAATTAAAGTATGTACGTGAAATTGTACGTAGAGGCCTCAGTATCTCGTCAGCAGCGAATGCATTACATGCATCACAACCCGGTGTCAGCAATCAGGTACAGCAGTTGGAAGAGGAGCTGGGTTTACAAATCTTCGAGCGTCACGGCAAACGCTTGACTGGCATTACTCCTATTGGTCAATCAGTTATCGAGATGGCAGAGCGCGTTTTGCAGGATGTGGAAAATATCCGTCAGTTAGTGGCAGACAGTAAAACAGAACAGTCTGGCACCTTATCTATAGGTACCACACATACTCAAGCTCGTTATGCCCTACCTAGTGCGATAAAAAAGTTCTCTGAGCGCTACCCGAATATACATTTGAACATGGTGCAGGGCACGCCGACTGAGGTAGGTGAAATGGCGGCTACCGGAAAGGTTGATCTGGCAATAGCCACGGAAGGCCTGGCTCAATTCGAGTCACTCGCTATTTTGCCATGTTATGAATGGAATCGTTGCGTTGTTGTTCCGCCAGAACACCCTTTATTATCAGTGAAAAAATTGCGACTGGAAGATATCGCCCAATATGAAATTCTGACTTATGTGATGGGTTTTACCGGTCGCGCCAAACAGGATCAGACTTTTATTGAAAAAGGTCTTCATCCCAATGTCATTTTCACTGCTACCGATGCAGATGTGATTAAAACCTATGTCGAGCTGGAGATGGGTATTGGCATTATCGCCAGTATGGCATTTGATCCGGATAAAGACTCTCCGCTTCAGGCATTGGATGCCAAACACCTATTTCCACCGAGCGTTACACATATGGGTATTCGCAAAGGCAGCTATCTTAGAAGCTATATGTACGCCTTTATCGAGTTCTTTGCTTCACACCTCAATCGAGCAGCGGTGGATAAAGCCATTAACCATCAAGGATAAATTCACATTCCCTCAAGGCAAACACCATGCTAACTTAGCACCTTGCTGAAAACAGCAATCAAAATAACTTAAGAGAAATATCAGGATAATAGAATGAAAAAATGGTTAAATTTAATAGTTGTTTCACTGGCGTTTTTGCCTGCACTTGTGTTTGCACACGGTGCGCCTCGCCTCCAAGTTGAAGAGAGCATTGTCATCAATGCTGCCCCAGCGACTGTCTGGCAAGCCATCAACGATTTCGGTAAAGCAGAAGCCTGGATTCCCGTTGTTGAATCAACAGAATCTGAGGGTGGTAATGCACCAGGAGCGACTCGCACTCTCACATTAAAAGGTGGCGCCACGATTTCTGAAAAGCTCAAAAAGTATGATGATGAAAAAATGAGCTTTATGTATCAAATTACCGATATCAGTAGTGCTGGAGAAGTTGATGACCATGGTGAAATGCATGAAGTACCAGCGTTTCCTGTGAGCAAATATAAATCATGGGTCAGTGTTGAAGCGACTGATGGTGGTTCAAAAGTCACTTGGTTAGGTAAGTTTTTCCGCGCTTATCACGGTAATGGACACCCCCCCAAAGAGCTGGATGACGATACGGCCAAGAAAGCTGTAACGGGTTTATATCAATCCACACTCGCTGACTTGAAAACTAAGTTAGAAAAATAAGTGAAAAAAAAGGCATCTTCGGATGCCTTTTTTGTATGCGCTGCATTCTCTAAACTATGCTGATACAGACTAAAAAAGATAACAGCCGTGAATGCCTCCATTGAAAAGATCAAATCGCTACTTCAGCAAACCCTAGCAGAGCTTCCTCCCTCTCAACACCATCTGATTGATGAAGTGTTCAAAGAATTATCCACTCTCAGTCAGACTCTGTCTGGCTCTCAGAGCGATGAGCCTCAGCCTACCATCGATAAAACTACGGGTTGTTATCAATTTGAAGGGGATAACGGCTTTTATTGTCCACACTGCTTTGATAATCAACAACGCAAAGTGTCGACACAACGAATCAACAGCAAACTCCGGATTTGTACCGAGTGCCGTAGTAGTTTGAAACGTCTGAATTAAATACCACTGAAGCTGGTAATAATTGCTGCACTCTTTTAAAATAATGCTATCTCACTAGCAGCAATTGTGATGTGAATTTGCCTCGGGGTGGCGAAAGCCTGAGATGCTTCTCATAAAGCGGACCCGACGAACCTGATCCAGTTAATACTGGCGTAGGGACAGGCTGAAATAGATCTTTCTCTACACCGAATTGGTGTCTCTCGATTTATTCCCCTGTCCTTTTTGATTCAAAAAAGGATAACCATGAAAGCAAAAACACTGGCTATAGCCATAACAACGGCTATGACATCTCCCATGATATGGGCTGAAGTGACGCCTGCTGACTTACCCTCCATGATCGTCAGTGCTGACTTTCGTCCGAACGATGCTCATGACACTCCGGTGAGTTTAACCACGATTGATAAAGACACTATTGATTCTCGTGGTGCTCAACATATCGAAGATGTGCTCAATCTTGCGCCTAATGTTAATTTTTCCAGTGGTGCATCGCGCGGACAATTTTTTCAGATACGCGGCATAGGTGAGCGTAGTCAATTCTCGGCGCCATTAAACCCCTCTGTTGGTTTGTTAATTGATGGTATTGATTTCAGCCGTACAGGTGGTGCAGCCACATTGTTTGATATCGAGTCCGTCGAAATTCTCAGAGGGCCGCAAGGTACCAAGTTTGGGACAAACGCATTAGCGGGTGTCATCAATATGCAAAGTACCGAGCCGACTGATGAGTTTGACTTACATTTTGAAACAGGTATCGCTGAATATAACACCCGTAATATTGGTCTTGCTGTTGGTGGTCCACTTATTGACAATACGCTGTTAGGTCGTTTTTCGATTTATAGCCACCAGTCAGATGGCTATATGGACAATGATTATTTAGGTAAAGATGACACACAAAATCAGGATGAAGTTACGGCTCGTGGTCACCTAAAATGGCTAGCGACAGATAATCTCACCTTTGATTTGAACTTCCTGCATCTCAGTATTGATAATGGTTATGACGCGTTTACTCTTGATAACAGTCGCAACAGTATTTCAGATCAACCCGGTAAAGATACTCAAAACACGAACGCTATTTCACTCAAAACTGATTATCGCGCTAACAGTAAAGTACAGCTGCAAAGTAATCTAACTTACGTAAACTCAGATGTTACTTATAGTTACGATGGGGACTGGGCTAACCCAGCGTATGATCCTGGTGTATTTACTGCGACAGAGGATTTTAATCGTAAGCGTGAGAATTATTCTGTTGAGTTAAAAGCGCTTTCTAATGAAGATGGTCGCATCTTTAATAATTCAACAGACTGGGCGATCGGCGCCTATTTTCTGTCACAAGATGAAGATTTGCACTTAGTCTCAGACTATACAGGTTTACTTAAAAATGAATATGAAACCAAAAATACAGCCTTATTTGGTCAGTTAGACACTCATCTAACAGACAAACTGACTTTTATAAGTGGATTACGTATCGAACATTTTGAAGCGGACTATAAAGACACTAATGCGATTGACCTTCACAGTAGCGATAATTTATTTGGCGGCAAATTAGGCCTGAATTATGAGATTAATAGCGACCATATGGTTTATACCTCTTTATCTAGAGGCTACAAGTCGGGTGGCGTGAATAATAATGATAGTCTGCCTACAAACCAGCTTAAATTCGATGCCGAATATATGTGGAGCCTTGAAGCCGGTTTGAAATCTTATTGGCTAGAAGGTGACCTGATTACTAATGTTTCAGCCTTTTATTCACTCCGTCGTGATGCTCAAGTGAAGAGTTCTGTGTTTGTTGGTGGGGGTGAATTTGAAGACTCAATTGCCAATGCTGCTAGAGGCAGAAATATGGGCATTGAGGCAGATGCAGACTGGCAGGTTAATGACAGAGTGGGCATCTTCGCTTCTTTAGGCCTATTAAGAGCTGTGTTTGATGAATACGATAATCCAGATTTAGGTAGCTATAATCCTGAAGGTCGCCAGATGGCTCATGCGCCAAAATATCAATTTAGTCTAGGTACGGATATTCAGTTAGCTACTAACTGGACTCTACGGGCGGGAATGGAAGGCAAAGATGAGTTTTAGTACTCCAATAGCCACGACTCCAAATCAAGCTCATATGTCATTTATAACGCCAGCTTACAATATCAAAAAGAGAACTGGAAAGTCACATTATGGGGACGCAATTTGTTCGATAAAGACTACTACACTCGAGGTTTTTATTTCGGCAATGATCCTAAAGATGGTTATGCTGATCACACCTACACTCAATACGGTGATCCACGTGTTGTTGGCTTAACATTAAGTTACGACTATTGATACTCCAAGAGGGCTTTAAAGCCCTCTTTTTTACTACTTAAGGAAGAAGATATGCGCGTCTCAGTTGATATCAGTTTATACCCTCTGACTGAACAATTTGTCGAACCGATTCTGGCTTTCATCAAAAAGCTGGAAGATAACCCAAAACTAAATATTTCACGGAACAACCTGAGCACACAAATCTTTGGTGAATACCGTGATGTGATGGATGCCATGGATAGTGAAATTGAAGCGGTGTTTGAACAATTACCGCACAGTGTGTTTGTGTTGAAAATGATCGGAAACGATCGTTACCACGTAGAAGATTAAACGAGTTCTCTGATGATAGATGCCGCAATCAATGGTCTGCTGGCCTTATCCGCTTGGGAAGTGACCGCCGCATTACTCGGTATGGCTTATGTCATTCTGGCGGCGCGTGAATCACAGTGGTGCTGGCCAATGGCGTTTATCAGTACACTCATCTACACCGTGTTATTTTGGGAGGGTCAGCTTCCCATGCAAGCCCTGCTCAACTTCTATTACATGGGTATGGCGATTTATGGCTTCGTTTTATGGCGACAACATCAGCAAAACAATGATGAGTTAGTCATTCATAGCTGGTCATTGAATGCCAATTTACAATTCATCGTAGCAGGCGTCGTGATTAGCTTTTTAGTAGCCTATTACCTGGATATCAACCAAGCATCGCAGCGTCCGTACCTGGATGCTGGCATCACCGTATTTTCTGTGATGAATACCTGGTTGATGGCCAGAAAAGTCCTGCAAAACTGGTTTTATTGGATCATTATTGATGCTGCTTCCGTCGTGTTGTATTACCAGACGGGTTATTATGCAACGGTTGTCTTGTTCTCAATCTACACTGTGCTCGCTACCGTTGGTTTCGCCAACTGGATCAAGTTATATCGTCAACATCCACTAGCTCAGACTCACTAAATGCAAGCGGTTATTTTTGATATGGATGGGCTGCTGATTGACTCAGAGCCGTTTTGGAAACAAGCTGAGAAACGTGTATTTTCAGACATTGGTATTGAAATCACCGATGCACTGTCTGCCAAAACAATGGGCATGACCACACGTGAAGCCACTGAGTTCTGGCTTGAACATGCAGGCTTGTCGCTCAGTCAGGATTCGATGGAACAAGTCGAAAATGATGTGATCGATGAAGTCGCCTCACTAACAGCTACCAAAGGTCAGGCTCTACCCGGTGTACATAACTTGCTGGAACAACTCAAACAACACAGACTTAAAATTGGTCTGGCAACTAATGCTCCGGCACGTCTCGTTCCCGTCGTATTAGAACGGCTGGATATCACGGCATTTTTTGATAATTACGTCGCCGATGATGATGTTGAACAGGGCAAACCCCATCCCGCCATTTATCAACTAGCGCTACAGCGCATCAACGCAAAAGCTGATCACACCCTCGCACTTGAAGACTCTGTCACGGGTATGACGGCCGCAATAGGCGCAGGCATCCGTACTGTTGTTGTACCTTCAGCAGCCAATTATCACTTACCACACTATGATGCCGCCGTATTAAAGCTGGAAAGCTTGAATGGGCTGGCACTCGAAGAACTGCATGATTTATTTAGCTAACATTATCGCTAAATAAATCAAACAACGGTGGCTGCTCTAACCATTGGTACAGATTGCACTCACCCAAAACATTCATCAAAAATAACAATACGCGGTAACTCAGACGACAAGCTGAAAGGTCAGGAATGGGTTGATACTGTGTGTATATTTCGACAAAAAACTTGGCTTGTTGTGGGCTGAGTAAATATTCCAGTAACACCCACTCGAGTTCACGCGGCGCTCTGACAAAGGCATCTAAATCCAAGACGGCTATGGTCCCATCATCACACTGACGCAATTGATCCCAGCGAAAGTCAGGCATGATAGGCACAAACTGCTCTGGTGAGAGTGTTCGACATTGTCCATAACTCATTTTTAGTATATCAACTGGGATCGGAATACCATTGCGATCTGAGAATAACTGAATGGTCTGTTCCAGACGAACAGACCAATCATTTGCACTGAAGATAGGATTATCAATGCTGCCCCATTTTGTAGATAGATGTTGATGTAATTTGCCCCAGTGATGGGCAAGCTGAGTTACAGTAGTGTTATCGATCTGATTTGCACTCAGATCAACACCTTCAAGATAACGAACTAACACGTAATGTCCTGCTTGTTCAGCTATTACCTCTGGAGTAGCAAATTCACCTTCGCGTTGCAGAAACTGACTGATAGATTGCGTGCACCCTAAAGAGTTTGGAAAGTCGAGCTGAAACAGATGGTTTATTCCCAACCAAAACATGGAGTCTTGCACTCTTTGTTGATGGCAGACCTTTAAGATCATCTTGCCATCCGCGGTATCACACAACCACAGCTGATGGGTACTATCAGGAAATTGTGCATCCAAGGCGACTGCCGGTGCATTTAACACCGGCAGACTTTCTTGCTGCTGTCGGCTCAGTTCAGGGTAGGAATACATCTAACCACACAACTTTACCAAGGCAATATTTCACCATTCGTGTGCCAGAAGGTGCCACTGGTTTCGAGTGATAATTCTTCCATACGTTGGATTAGACCTGCTGCTGATTCATCGGGATCAATCAAACCACCATGGCCGGTCATATCGGTACGTACCCAGCCTGGATGTAAAATAGCTACAGCAATACCCTTGGGTTTCAAGTCAATCGACAGAGATTTCCCGGCAGCGTTCACGGCTGATTTAGACATGCGGTAGGCATAACTTCCGCCAGAATCATTATCATCAATCGAGCCCATACGACTAGTAATAATGCCGACTTTACTACCCTGATCCAAATGCTTAAGAAGTGCTTGTGTGGTCAGTAAGGGGCCAAGGCTATTCACGCGATACATTCTGACAAAGTCATCAATCGCCTCTTCATCTATTTGCCCAAGCCCAATCCCACCGGCAATACCGGCATTATTGATAAGCCAATCTATTTTTCTACTTCCTAATGACTCAGCCAGTTTAGCCAAGCTTTTCGGCTGACTCACTTCCACATCCTCAATGACTTCTACATTTAAGGCGTTTAATTCAGATGAAGCTTTGCGGCAGGTTGCAATAACATGCATCCCTTTTTCTTTAAGCTGACGGCAGAGTTCTAATCCAATCCCACGGTTACTTCCGGTCACTAGTGCTGTTTGCGTCATTATTTGTCCTCCTTTTTTAGTTGCTGCATTTTTTCTTTTGATGGATTACTGACCACGCCCTCTTCCGTCACAATGGCATCAATTAACGATGCTGGCGTGACATCAAATGCCGGATTCGAAACAGGCACCTCTACTGGCGCAATGGCATGCCCACCTATTTCTGAGACTTCAGAACTCATGCGTTGTTCAATCGGAATCAGGCTACCGTTTTCGAGCGACCAGTCAATTGTTGTCGTCGGGGCGACCACCATCACTTTCACACCATGATATTTCGCTAAAACAGCTAATGAATACGTACCAATTTTATTCGCCGTATCACCGTTTGAGGCAATTCTATCAGCACCAACAATAACCCAGTCCAAGCGGCCACTAGCCATCAATGCGCCAGCAGCCACATCAGCTTGCAAGGTCATCGGGATGCCTTCTTGCATGAGCTCCCATGCCGTTAACCGACTACCTTGCAACCATGGCCGAGTTTCATCGACATAGACATGCTCAATTTTGCCATCCAAGAAGCCCTGACGAATAACGCCTAATGCTGTGCCAAAACCCGCCGTGGCAAGAACCCCGCATTACAGTGCGTTAACACGATACTGTCATTATCCAGCAAATCAGCACCATACTGCCCCATGGTTCTATTTGCTTTAATGTCTTCTTGCTGTATGCGATCAGCCAGCGCCAACAAAACTGGTTCAGGTGATTCATATTTAGACAATGTACCGCAGGCTTGTTTCATACGCTCAATCGCCCAAGATAAATTCACCGCCGTCGGCCTTGAGCTTGCCAGTCTTTTTAGTGCAGGTTCCACAGCTTCTTGCCAGTTTTCACCAGCACTGAACCAGGCTTCTCTTGCCGCTAACACAACAGCATAAGCCGCAGTGACACCAATAGCCGGCGCCCCCCGCACAACCATTAATTTAATGGCTTCTGCCACGGCATCAGAATCATGGTAAGTCAACCAGTTCTCGGTATGGGGTAATACACGCTGATCAAGCAAATGGAGTTGTTCATCACGCCATAAGATGGGTTCAATTGTCTGTAATAATCTGGTCAAAACAAGCTCCTGTCATGCTTGATGAATCTTTGTTGTGATTAGTTTGTCATGATAAATGTTTAGAATAGGTTTTCATTCAGCTCAACGGTATAATCGAAGTCTATGGAAAATGTCGATCTGATCATCAATGCACGCTGGGTAGTTCCAGTAACAAAAGACCAAACCGTGTTAGAAAACCACGCCATCATTGTCAAGGATGCACGTATTGTAGCGCTTCTGCCACAAGAACAGGCAAAACAGCTTTATTCTGCAAATGTTATCCATGATCTCAGTGAGCATTGTTTGATTCCCGGTTTAATCAATAACCATGCGCATACACCCATGTCATTGTTTAGAGGCTTAGCGGACGACTTACCCTTGATGACCTGGCTCAATGATCATATCTGGCCGGCAGAAAATGCCTTTGTCAGTGATGCCTTTGTTGAAGCAGGTAGTGCACTTGCCATCGCAGAGATGATACGTGGAGGCACGACCTATTTTAATGATATGTATTTTTTCCCTGATGCCACGGCTAGAATCGTGGATAAATCAGGTATTCGCGCCAGTCTGGGCATTGTTGTCATTGAGTTTCCTACAAACTGGGCGAACTCGGTAGAAGAATATTTGCATAAGGGGCATCAACTACACGATCACTATCGTCACCACCCTCGAATCAACACTATTTATTCGCCGCATGCGCCTTACACTGTGGCAAACAAAACTCTGGAACAGATCATTACCAATGCCGAAGAAATGGATATGCCCATCAGTATGCATATTCATGAGACTGCCGATGAAGTTGCCCACAGTTTGAAGGAATATGGCTTAAGGCCGCTCGAGCGATTGCAACACATCGGACTACTTTCTCCAAGGCTGCTTGCTGTTCATATGACACAGCTAACCTCCGATGAAATAAAGTGGTGCGCTGAAGCGGGTGTTCACATCGCTCATTGCCCTGAATCAAATTTAAAACTGGCTAGTGGGTTTTGTCCGGTAGCTGAGCTGCATAAAAATGACATCAATGTCACTATTGGAACAGATGGTGCAGCATCGAATAATGATCTGGATATGTTTGCAGAAATGCGACAAACCGCTTTATTGGCTAAAGCCGTGGCGGGTGATGCAGCAGCCGTACCAGCACACGCGGCCTTAGAAATGGCGACGATAAATGCGGCAAAATCATTGGGAATGGAGCAAGAAATTGGCTCACTCGGAATAGGCAAACAAGCTGATATCGTTGCTGTTCAGTTATCAGATATCGAAACACAGCCGGTTTATGATGTGGTATCTCAGCTGGTGTATGCCAGCAGCCGTGATAAAGTCACTGATGTCTGGGTGGCTGGTAAACAATTACTAAACTCACGCCAACTTCTGACATTGAATGAAACAAAAGTTATTCAAGACGCCCAACAATGGGCAATCAAAATAGGATCACAGGGTCAATGAGCCAAACTCAAGCAAATGTCGACTTAAATGAAGTAGCAAAATTTGATGCTTTAGCATCAAGTTGGTGGGACCTGGAAGGTCAATCAAAACCGTTGCATGATTTGAATCCAATTCGTTTAGCTTACATTGCAAAACGAACAACATTGTCAGATGCCAATGTTATCGATGTGGGCTGCGGTGGCGGCATCCTTTCTGAAGCTCTGGCAAAAAGTGGGGCCAATGTGACCGGTATCGACATGGGTGAGATGCCGTTGAATATCGCCAAACTCCATGCATTGGAAGCCGGGCTGACCGTTAACTATCAACATATCACAGCTGAAGAAATGGCTAGCCAGCAGCCTGAACATTATGATGTCGTCACCTGTCTTGAAATGCTGGAGCATGTCCCAGATCCAGCCTCTAT
>ENA-ORDI01000876-ORDI01000876.1-marine-metagenome-genome-assembly--contig:-NODE-876-length-18425-cov-2.384129_pt1 | contig 18425 bp, 14 predicted proteins | sample MGYA00248628_ERZ508525 | MGnify/ENA primary metagenome ERZ508525 (study PRJEB26195, sample SAMN05422138) | marine metagenome | isolation source: East of Porto Seguro, South Atlantic Ocean | place... | reverse complement strand
TAGATTTTATCTCATCCAGTTTCCCTCCGATATGTATCGCTGCCAGGCCCAGATTTTCAGAAGGGAATTTGTTCTCTATCCATTCGTGAACATTTTCTCCGGCAGACAGGGTGTATTCCCTTAGTTCTTTGGGATCACATAATGCAATAGCCATGAACGGGAATTGGGGGAGGGCGTCTTCCGGACCGATCACTGGGCTCTTCAGATTCTCTTTATGGTCGGGATGATCGTGATTGAGGTTGATCAGTTTTCCCGGAGGAATGCTTTCCGGGTCAGCCCAAAGAAACTCGGGGCTTTCAGCGAACCCTTCGACGATGGCTTCGCCATTGCGTTTATACCAATTGGTGGTTCCCAATCCGATCACCGGCCACTCTTTGTCAAAGTTTGCTATTTCCTGGGTAATTTCCTCTATTTTTGAGAAGTGAAAAAAATCGCCCTTTAGCAACCGCTCTACTGTGTTGTAGGCAAGGATGATTGATCGTTTATCACTGATTATCATGGTTATCCTTTGAAATGGTCAGCCCTTTTGCAGGGCGGGTTGTTGCTGGGTCAGGCAATGGATACCACCCAGCCCCCAAATGAGGGTTTTGCATGGAATTGGGATGATAGCTCGTCCCGGAAACAAAGGAGCTATCAGATCCTGAGCTTTCCTATCATTGGGATGATCATATATCGGTACCAGTACCGCGTGGTTGGTAATGTAAAAGTTTGCGTAGCTGGCAGGAAGACGTTCTTTCTCGGTGCCAACGTAACCCGGCATGGGTAGTGGAATTATATGGAATGGGTTTCCGTCCTGGTCCTTTGCAGCTTGCAGGCGCTCATAATTATGTTTTAACCCTAGATAGTTTACGTCTCTTTCATTTTCCTCTAAAGAGCAAACAATGGTAGTAGGGTTCACGAAACGGGCCAGATTGTCGATATGCCCATCGGTGTCATCTCCTTCCAAATCCCCACTCAACCAGATGATTTTTGATGTCCCTAAATAATTTTTTAAAAACTCTTCCATACGTTCCCGGCGTATCCCTCCATTGCGATTTGGGTTGAGGATGCAGGAATCGGTAGTCAAGCAGGTTCCACGACCGTTTACTTCTATAGCACCTCCTTCCAACACAATTCCCGGTTTGAACTTTGGGTATTCCAATTGTTCGGTAATAATGCTACCTGCAAGGTCATCGAGCTCCCATTTATATTTCCGTCCCCAGGAATCAAAATCCCAGTCGTTGATAGCTACTTCTTTCTCTCGCACCAGGAAATTAGGGCCGTAGTCTCGGATCCATGAGTCATTAGTAGGAATATCATACAAAGAAACCTGGTCCATGTTCACGCCATTGGACTGCAGTTTAATACGCAAAGTTTCTTCCGCAGATTTATCCTGAACCAGAATATGGGTTTGTTCTCCCTTAGCGATGGCTTTTACAATTTGAAGGTAGTCGGATTCGACTTGTTCCATATCCTGGTTGGGCCAGGTTTCGGGATCATGGGGCCAGGTCAGCCAGGTGCTTGCATGGGGTTCCCATTCGGCTGGCATGCGATAACCTTCAGAGGCAGGAAAATCATTCATCGGTATCAAGATACAGTTTAGAGAGACCTTGATATGCATCGACCCTCCGGTCCCTTAAGAAGGGCCAGTTTTGCCTTACTGATTCAATTTCTGGCAGGGAACATTGAGCAATCACGATCTGCGGTTCATTATCAGCCTGTCCTATAACCTTTCCAAATGGATTACAGATAAAGGATCGGCCCCAGAAGGTCAGGGCATTTTCCCGGGCCACCCGGTTCACCGATCCGAGAAAGACACCATTGGAAATAGCGTGAGATCTTTGTATGGTTTCCCATGCGGTAATCTGCTGTATAGATTCTTTCGCATCTTCATCCTGATAGCCGATGGCGGTTGGGTAAAATAAAAACTGTGCCCCAGAAAGGCAGGTTAACCGGGCCGCTTCAGGGAACCATTGATCCCAGCAGATGAGCACTCCAATTTTTCCGAAACGGGTGGAAAAGCTTTTGAAGCCAGTGTCTCCTGGAGTGAAATAAAATTTTTCAAAGAAACACGGATCATCAGGAATATGCATTTTGCGATAGGTTCCTGCAACGCTTCCATCCGCATCGATAACAATGGCCGAGTTGTGATAAATGCCCTGGGTCCGCTTTTCAAAAAGGGGAACAATCAGTACCACCTCCAGCTCTTTGGCCAGCTTCGAGAATGTGTCGCTCGTTGGGCCGGGCAGGGGTTCGGCCAGGGAAAAATTTTGGGTGTCTTCAGTTTGGCAGAAATACTGAGTCAGGAAAAGCTCGGGAAGGCAAATGATTTGCGCTCCTTTTTTAGCTGCGGCACGAATGGAATCCATCGCGCATTTCAGATTTTTATCGGCATCCGGTGAACAGGCCATTTGAACAAGGCCCACAGTTATTGTCGATAGGTCGATCTCATTTTTTTTCATAGAGATTTAAAAAAGATAATAGTAATTTCGTTCAAAGGAGTTTGTTATAATAAAATATTGTAGCATTTGCTAGGGCTCCGCTTGCAAGCAGAAAAACAAATTTCCCCAACCACTAGGCGTGGGGCCGACTAGCAAAGGCTCGTTGAGCCGAGAGAATGTTTATCCGCAGGGTAAAGAATTGCAACTTACCGGCGGAGGTTCTCCGTCCCTTCGTGGAAGGGGGGAGCTTCAATGGACCCCTCTTTTTAAAGTACCCGCTTCGGGGCATGAAGCTAATGAAGAAATATCACAGGGGCTGGGGTGATTTACAACTTCTTGTGCAATATGCGGCTGGGGTAAAAGTTTATTGCAAGCCAACAGCGGAGGTTCCTCACCTCCATTTTTAATTCTATACCTTTTATACTAAAAATTACTTATGTGGATCAAACGCGAATTTAGAGATTATTATAAACCAAAATTAAGGCGGGAACTGAAGAGGGAGCCCAGCCAGGAGGAAATGGATCGGCGTTTTGAAGAAATTTACAGTAAGGTCAGTTGCACCCTTCTTGTGGGAGTTCTGGAAGGGGTCGCCATCTATTTTTATGAAATTGCAAAAATTAGCAAAGAGGAGCTGGATGGTTTCAGAGACCGTCCCGAAGAATATCTCTTTGAACGTTTTGGCGGCGGAAATTTCAAGTTAAACTTCTATGAAGGCCCTTCTTTTGTGGTTTGTGTTAATTTTAAACCCAAGGGTGAACCCAAGTGGATTCCCTTGCTCCCCGATAAAGTGGGTTTTAATCCTAAACCGGCGTAATCGCCGGGGGCAGTGAGCAATAGCTCTGTCTGGCTAGATACAAGTTGCCTTGGCTTAATAAGTTATTGCTATTTGTTTCCCTCGCTAGAGGGCCAGCTTGATCCATTCTGAAATCTTGAGTTTTTAGTTATGAATGAAAGGGTTTTAACGCCCATTATTGAGAGTGGAGATTTTTCATCTCAAGTCAGCCTGGTTCAAAAATGGACGGAAGAATCAGGCCCTCCTGTTGTTGTCGAAGGCTTGAGGGGTTCTTCGCGCGCACTTTTTTTGGCGAAGCTGGTTAAAATCCGAAAACGTCCTGTGGTTATTTTTACGGCTGATCAAAACAGGGGCGAAGTTTTACTGGATGACCTCAAATATTTTTTCCACTATGAAAAAATAAAATACCAGCCGTTTTTTTTCCCCGCTTGGGAACTTCTTCCGTACGAACTGCTTTCCCCTTTAAACGAGATATCTGGAGAAAGGCTGGATATTCTTAATCGGCTTCGGATCGGAGATCCTTTGATTCTGGTTGTGCCTTTGGAAGCAGGCCTGCAAACAGTCATGCCTCGTTCCGTCCTGGAGAAACTGATCCTCCCGGTAAACATTAAAATGAGTTTGGAGCGGGAATTTTTGGAAGCCTGTCTATCTGATAATGGTTTTACACGTTCTGCATTAGTGGAAAATAGAGGGGAGTTCAGTGTGCGGGGGGATATTGTCGATTTCTTCCAGCCCGGAGGGGTGAACCCGGTTCGAATCGAATTTTTTGGCGATGAGGTGGAGTCCATTCGTGAGTTTGATGTGTTATCCCAAGTGTCCATCGACCAGCTGGAAGCGGTGAATATACTTCCTGTGCGGGAGCTTTGCCTGAGCGAAATTGAAAAAAAGCATGGGGTGGAGGCCATCAAAAATTTTGCCGAAAAAAATGGGTGCGACCGTTTGGCCCTGAAGGAGCTTCTGGAAAAAACTCAGCATCTCGGGGTGTTTTCCGGGATGGAATATCTTGCCCCTTTTTTCTATTCCACTCGTGAATCGCTTTTTGATTATTTACATCCAGATTCTTTAGTGGTGCTTGAGGAGGAGGACCAGCTTCAGGCTAAATCTGAGCAGTTTCAAAGTCTCATCGATACAGAATATCACTCGGTTATGGAAAATGGGGATGTCGCCGCTTCTCCCGAAGAACTGTATTTAACCATGGATGAATTTAATAATTATGTGTCGAAATTCAAGGGATGTGTTGCCTTAAACACCTTGAAAACCTCAGAAGAAGCGGAACGGACCCTCGCCTTGGAGGTGAAACCCATTCCTTTGGTAGCAGGGAAGTTTGATGCCTTCAGCGAACAAGTTCTTAATTGGCAGGAGGATGAAAATAGAGTGGTGGTGGTTGCCCCCACAAAGGGGCAGGTTCGCCGTATTCATGAGTTGCTTCATGATTGGGGACTTGAAATCGATGTGGACCTTGGAAGAATCAGTGAGGGCTTTCAATTAATTGCATGCAATCAGGTTTTCATTGCGGAACACGAAATATTTGGAAGAACCCACAAACATCGGCATCGCAGAAAACCCCGTTCTCAAGTTTTTCTAAGAGGGCTTAAGGATTTAAAAGAAGGTGATTTTCTGGTGCATATTGATTATGGCATTGGCTTGTATCAGAGGACCCGGGACCTCCAAACCGGGGTAGGGGGTGGCGAGTTTTTGGAAATCCTCTATGCCGATGACGAAAAACTGTATCTCCCGATGGAGGGGCTTGGGCTAGTTCAAAAATATGTAGGGTCAACGGAAACCCCACCCCCCTTGAGTAAAATGGGTGGAGCAGCCTGGAAGCGCCAAAAGAAAAAAGTCAAGGAAGCGATTCAGGAAATGGCAGAAGATTTGCTGAAACTTTATGCTTCCCGGGAACTTACTAAAGGCCATGCCTATTCGCACAATACTATTTTGATGCGGGAGTTTGCAGATGCGTTCGAATATGAAGAGACCGAGGACCAATTGAAAGCCATTGAGGATGTAGAGGCGGACTTAGAAAAGGACAAGCCCACCGATAGATTGATTTGCGGGGATGTTGGATATGGTAAAACGGAAGTCGGCATGCGAGCGGCTTTCAAGGTAGTTCTGGATAAAAAGCAGGTTGCCGTACTGGTGCCAACCACTATTCTCGCCCAGCAACATTTGCAGACATTTCGGGAACGTTTTCACGAATACCCGGTAAATATTGACATGGTCAACAGGTTCCGAACTCCCCGTGAACAAAAAGAGACTCTGGCGCAACTAAAAAAAGGCAACGTCGATATTATTATAGGAACGCATCGATTGTTGTCGAAGGATGTGGAGTTTGCCTCACTCGGCTTGATCATTATCGATGAGGAACAACGGTTTGGAGTCAAGCACAAGGAAAAGTTGAAGAAGCTTAGGAATTCCGTAGATATCCTCACACTTACTGCAACACCGATTCCCCGCACATTGCATTTTTCCCTGATGGGAGTGCGTGATTTAAGCGTCATCGAAACACCCCCCGTTGACCGCCTTGCGGTCAAAACCTTTATTCGAAAGTTTGATGAAAAAGTGATTCGTGAGGCAATAATGAGGGAAGTAGACCGGGGCGGGCAGGTGTTTTTTGTCCATAATAAAATTCATAGCATCCATTCCATCGGCGAATTGATTCGGCGACTGGTTCCCGGAGTAAAAATAGACATTGCCCATGGCCAATTGCCGGAACATCAGTTGGAAAGAGTAATGAAAAAATTCATGGATAAGGAGGTGGATCTTCTGCTTTGTACGTCTATTATTGAATCCGGGCTCGATATACCTTCTGCCAATACCATCATTATCAATCGCGCGGATCAATTCGGACTGGCCCAACTTTACCAATTGCGGGGAAGAGTGGGGCGGTACAAACATCAGGCCTATGCCTATCTGTTAATCCCGGGAACTGGAGGCTTGAAGGTCGAAGCCCGCAAACGTCTTAGTGCTATTGAGGAAATGAGTGACCTCGGGGCAGGTTTCCAGCTTTCGGCTCGTGATATGGAAATCCGCGGAGTGGGCAATATGCTGGGGCACAACCAATCCGGACATATCGCGTCAGTCGGATTTGACCTGTATTGCAAGCTTGTTGAAGATATGGTGAAAGATATCCGTGGGGAAAAAGCCGACCCCAGAATTGAGACGGAGCTGGATTTGATGGTTAAAGGATTTATTCCCAAAGATTATGTTCCTGATTTGAACCAGCGTCTGGATTTTTACCGGAGAATGCAGGTTGCCAGCGAATATGATGAAGGCTTGGCAATAGCGAGTGAATTAGAAGATAGGTATGGTCCGCATCCTGAATCGGTTGCAAAACTTCTGGCCCTTTTAGAGATACGTATGCTATGCCAGAGAATTCATATTTCCAAAATCGAACTTAAACATAATGATGCGTGCTTGCATCTTTTACCTTCAACGGCCATCAACCCACAAATATTAACTTCTTTGTTCGATGAACGCTTGAGTATGCAGTCGGAGTATAAGATTAAAATCCGCTTGGATCGCAAGGGGTGGAAAACGGATTTGAAACTTGTCAAAAATTACCTGCAAAAGCTGGCACATTCGTTGCTTCCGGTTGAGGAGGAAAATTGATAATGAATAAATGGCTTGAAGGAATCGCTTTAGGAATGTTCCTGAGTATGGTTTCTTGCTCCAATGGTTCCTCTTCCTCCGATGAATTGCTTGATAGCGTTGCCATCGTAGTTGTAAATAATGAAGAAGTCTCTCTGGAGCAGTTTAAGGCAGAATTAAAAATGTATAAGAAGAAATTCCGTGTGCACAGCACCGAAGAAATCTTGCCGGAAGAATTGACTTGGCTCAAAAACAGAGTTTTGGAGCAAACTGTTCATAATACTCTTTTAAGACAGGAAATAAAAAAGAATGAAATAGAGATCAGTCAGGAAGAACTGGATGAAGCTTTGTTGAAAGCAGAGGCGGGGTATTCTAATGATTCGTTTAAAAAACAGCTGGAATTTGAGGGAATGACCCGAAAAGAATGGGAGTACACTATAGAAAACAACTTGTTGATAAAAAAATTGATTAGTATTTTGGTCAATAGTAAAGTATCTGTAAGTGATGGAGAAATGCGCCGTTATTTTGATGCCAATGAGTCCAAGTTTCATAAGCGTGAGCAGGTAAGAGCCCTGCATATCATGGTTGAGACGGAAGAAAAAATCCGTCTAATTCAAAAAGAATTGCAGTCGAAGCAAAAAGATTTCTCTGAACTCGCCAAAGAATTTTCGCTGGGTCCGGAAGGAACTCTGGGCGGGGATTTGGGTTATTTTGAGGCCGGTCAGATGCCTGAAGAGTTTGATAATGTTTTCAAGCTGAAAATTGATGGTGTCAGTAACATCATTCGCACTCCTTATGGTTTTCATCTGTTTAAGGTCATCGATAAAATTAAAGAACGGAAAATGAGCTTTGATGAATCCGAAAAATCAGTTGAACAAGTTCTGTTGCAGGAACTTCAAGAGTCAGCTTTTCAGAAATGGCTGGTTCAGTTAAAAGAGAAATCGGAGATTGAGATCAAGTATGATTTTCTTGAAAAAATCCACTAAAGCTGGGTTTATCTTGTCTTTGTTGTTGCCGTTGGTTTTTGGGCTGTTGTCGGCTCATGCCAGGGTTCTCGATAAGGTGGCCGCAAAAGTAAATAGCGAAATAATTACTTTAAGCGCTATTGAAGAACGGGCTGAATTATTGAGGCAGAAGTACGTGGGTGCTCCTATTAGCATTTCAGAGCAGGATCTGTTGAAGGATGCTCTGAATATGATTATTGAAGAAAGACTGCAGATTCAGGAGGGGAAAAAATACGGCTTTATTGTAGATGAATATGCCATAGATGCAGCAGTTGAGGATATTAAAAAGAAAAACAATCTGGCGGATGGGCAGTTGCAGGAAATGTTGAAGCGGGAAGGGAGGACCCTGGAATCCTATAAAAACCATATTCGAGACCAGATATTGGTTTCAAAAATTACCCAGTTTGAAATTGGTAACCGGGTGAAAGTCAGCGAGAAAAGCATAATAAAATATTATAAAAAAAATCAGAAAGAATTCTGGGAGGAGGGCAAGGTAAGAACTCGCCACATCCTTTTTATTTCTGAGCGCGGTTCTTCTGAAAACCGAAGAAGAGCAAAATTACGGCAGGCAAAAAAAGTCCTCAGCGAGATTCGAAAGGGCAGTGATTTTTCCAAACTTGCCATCAAATATTCGGAAGATGTTTCTGCCAGCAGTGGTGGGGATGTGGGGTTTGTTAAGAGAGGTAAAATGGTTCGTGAGTTCGAGGAGGTGGTGTTTAGTTTAAAGCCAGGGCAAATCAGTGATATCGTTGAAACGGAGTATGGTTACCATATTATCAAGGTTGATGAAGTTTTGCCTGGAAAAACTTTAACTTTAAAAGATGTCAAGAATCGAATTCATAAGATTCTTTCCATGCAAAAGCAAAAACAAGTTTATGACGATTGGATAAATGAATTGAAAAAATCCGCTTTTATTGAAGTAACCTTATTTGATGAACCCGCCAAAAATAAGAGCATGGTTTCAAGGGATTTTGAAATCGAGAAAACCAACGGTAAAGACAAGAGAAAAAAGAAATTAAGATCGAAAAACCATTCGAGGCAACAGGCTTTACAGAAAAAATGGGAGGCAATGTATAAGTCCGTTGAGAAGTCGAAGGAAAATTCAAAGCAAGACGAAGATTCTGAATTCGGGTCCTTGGAGCAAAAACTCAAACATATTAAACAATTGCGCGATCAAAACAAGATATCTGAACAGGAATATCAAAAGCGCAAAGAAAAGCTCCTAAATCGTCTTTAATTTTCCAAGACCGACTTTGATTCAGGCTTGACTAAATTCTATGTTTTCTACCCAATCCTTTCCTTCTTGATTTCTACATAAAATTCCTTTCGATAAAAATTTTATGCCAGACATTTTAAAAAAAACAAGATCAGCTATTATTGAACTGATTTCTCCGGGAGACAGGGTATTAGTTGCTGTATCCGGCGGGGTTGATTCGCTGGCATTACTTTATCTTTTGGAACAGTTTTCGAAGGAGCTTGGCTATGACCTATTTGTCGCTCATTTAAACCATTTGTCTAGGGGGAAAGAGTCTGATGAGGAGGCAAGGTTTGTAAGGAAGGAAGCAGACAAGCTTTCTCTCCCTTTTTTTATAGAAGAGATAGATGTGGCCAGGGAAAAATTCCATCTAAAAACATCTTTCCAAGAGTCTGCTCGGATTTTAAGGTACCGGTTTTTGGAGAAAATCCTTTTATCTACTAAAGGGAGCAAAATTGCAGTGGGGCATACCGCAGATGACCAGGTTGAGACGATTTTGATGAACCTGTTTAGAGGAACTGGTTTGAGAGGACTTGCGGGAATACCGGAAAAGAGGGGGAATGTGGTTCGGCCTCTTTTGCGCTGTACTCGGTCTGAATTAGAGCAGTTTTTGAATGATCGGAATCTGGCTTATCGTACTGACTCCTCCAATCACGAAAAAAAATATCTGAGAAATAGAATCCGACACGATGTAATTCCTTTCTTAAAAACCTTTGATACTGCCATTTCTGGGAACCTGTTGGGCCTGGCAGAAATCGCACGGGAAGAAGATGATTGGATATCCGAAAAAACCCGCGAACTCTTTTCTCAGCTTGTGACAATCCGGAAGGGAAGGCGGGACTTATGTTTTGAGATGTCTGAATTTCAGAAGCAACCTCAAGCAATGAAAAGACGGTTGATTCGCGAAGTATTGTATCAATTAAAGGGAGATTTGCGTGCTATTACCGCTTTGCATGTTCGACAAGTTCTTGATCTGTTTGCCCATGCAAGAGTGGGGAGTCGATTAAAACTCCCAGGGAATGTGAGGGTGTCCTGTGACTATGGTATGATGCACTTTTCCTTGTCCAAGAAATCAGAAGATAGTCTGGTATTTCCTCCTGGGTTGGAAAAAAAAACAATCAGGTTGAAGGTTCCTGGGGTAACGAGTTTAGCCGAAGGAGGAGTTCAACTGCATGCGCGGCTTATGGAACCACCTGTAGTTTTCCCAGAACCCGTTGATGAAAAGCAGGCTTATTTAGACTTTGAAAAGACCGGTGAATTCATTGGGGCGCGGTTTTTCCAACCGGGCGATCATTTTGTGCCATTGGGTATGCGAGGACACAAAAAATTGAAGTCCTATTTTATTGACCGAAAGATTCCCCGAGAAAAAAGACCTTTTATTCCCATATTGACTAACGCCGAAGACGATATTATATGGATATATGGGGAGCGAATCTCTGATCGATTCTGTATTTCCGATAAAACGCAAAAAGTACTTTTTATCGAAGGAAAAGAGCCTTAAGGGCGTCTCTGAAAATTGCTTTTGGCCACCGATGAGCCGCCGGGAGCAACGAACAGGAACTTGATTGAGCCGCGAATACAGTTGCTAGCAGTCAAAGATATTGCTTCATTGGCTCCACGCCTAGTGTTTGCCATAGAAGAAAGGTACAATAAGTAGAAATCCCTTTTAAAATACTGATTATTAAAGCATGCGACAAAAATTGTTTTTGTGTTAAGATACAGTCCCAAAATAGAAAAAAGAGAACTCGTAAGGAGATGGTTTTGAATCAATTTTATAAGAATTTAGCTCTCTGGCTGGTGATCGGCATAGTCCTGATTGCTTTGTTCAATATATTTAATAAGCCAATAATCATTCAATCTGAAGTTATTTTTAGTGATTTTATGGATCAGGTGGAACAGGGGCAGGTCAACGAGGTAATGATCCGAGGTGATAATATCACCGGCAAGTATATAGATGATCAGGCTTTCGAAACCACTGCTCCTCCAAAATATCCGGATCTCATCAAAGCGCTCAGAGATAAAAATGTTCGGATTGTGGTGGTGGCCCCGGAACAGACGAGCTGGTACATGAGCGTTCTTATCTCCTGGTTCCCCATGCTTTTGCTACTGGGAATTTGGATGTTTTTTATGCGCCAAATGCAAGTCGGCGGCGGCAAGGCCCTTTCTTTCGGGAAAAGCCGAGCCCGACTTAATGAAACGAAAAATAAGACCACGTTCAAGGATGTTGCGGGTGTCGATGAGGCAAAAGAAGAGCTTCATGAAATCATTGAATTTTTAAAGGAGCCCCAGAAGTTCAGCAAGCTGGGGGGCAAGATTCCCAAAGGGGTTTTGCTTGTCGGCCCTCCGGGTACCGGAAAAACCCTTTTGGCCCGGGCTATTTCCGGCGAAGCCAACGTTCCATTTTATAGCATCAGTGGTTCAGACTTTGTTGAAATGTTCGTCGGGGTTGGCGCATCACGGGTCCGTGACCTGTTTGAGCAGGGCAAAAAGAACAGCCCGTGTTTGATTTTTATTGATGAAATTGACGCTGTCGGGAGACATCGCGGTGCGGGTTTGGGTGGAGGCCATGATGAGCGGGAACAGACCCTCAATCAGCTTCTGGTTGAGATGGATGGATTTGAAAATAACGAAGGGGTCATCCTGATCGCGGCGACCAACCGCCCCGATGTTCTGGATCCGGCCTTGTTGAGGCCAGGACGGTTTGACCGGCAGGTTGTGGTCAGTCGCCCCGATATCAAAGGCCGGGATGGAATTTTGAAAGTTCATACTGCCACGGTTCCGCTTACTGATGAAGTGGATTTGAAAATCATTGCCAGGGGAACTCCTGGGTTCACTGGTGCAGACTTGGCTAACCTTGTTAATGAAGCGGCCCTGTTGGCAGCGCGGAACGATAAAAAAGCCGTATCTATGGATGACTTTGAGGAGGCCAAAGACAAAGTCATGATGGGGGTTGAACGCAGGAGTATGGTTATTTCCGCGAAGGAGAAAAAAACAACGGCCTACCATGAAGCAGGTCATGCTTTGGTGGCCTCCCTTTTGCCTGGGACTGATCCTCTCCATAAAGTGACTATCATCCCAAGAGGAAGTGCCTTGGGAGTGACGATGCAGTTGCCCATGGATGAGCAACATACGTATCAAAAGGGGTATCTTTATAATAGCCTTGCTATTTTGATGGGTGGAAGGTGTGCGGAAGAAATTTGTCTCGGCGAAATGACCACGGGGGCCGGTAACGATATTGAACGGGCCACAGAAATGGCCCGTAAAATGGTCTGCGAATGGGGCATGAGTGAAAAAATGGGTCCGCTTTCCTACGGTTCTAAGGAGGAGCAGGTATTTTTGGGCAGGGATTTTTCTAACCAGAAAAATTTCAGCGACCAAACCGCCAAACTGATTGATCAGGAAGTCAAGACGCTGGTTATGGGAGGATACAACCGTGCTTCGGAATTACTGAAAAGGAATCGCGATATCCTTGAAAACCTGGCCCAGGCTCTGTTGGAAAGAGAAACCCTAACTGGGGATGAGGTCAAAAATATTATCGATGGAAAAAATGATTTTGACTCTGATTCCTCTGGAGGAGAACCACAGAAGATACAACCTGAGGTATCAGCTGACAAACTGAAAACTAAAACAGATTCCGAAGAGGGACTGCTTGGGGACAGTGGCATGCCTGATCCTACGCCAGCCTGATCTAGGGTATCACTGAAAATTGATTTTGGCCATGCATGAGCGGTCCTTATAAAATAAAGGCCCGCGAGTTGGCATAGAGAAAATTACCGAATAAACTAAGATCCCCTTTATAAAAACAAGAATTCGTCGTTTTTGAAAAACTCCACGTTTGATCCTGCTTTATGCCGGAATGTGGAGTTTTTGATTTTCCCCCTGCTACTCCCATTGGGGTAAAAAGCTATTGCCAGTTGCCACCGGCGGCTCTCCGGCACGCCTATAGTGGACGGAGAAATTTCTTATGACTCCATTCCGATTCCCCCAACCTGGGGAAGAAGCATTAGTAATGGGTATTATAAATCTGTCTCCAGAATCTTTTTATGGTGCCAGCCGGTGCGGGACATTGGAACAAGCCCTCCATGTTGCGGAAAAAATGATTGAAGAAGGGGCAGACATCCTGGATATTGGCGCGGAAAGCTCCCGCCCGGGATCCGCTCCCCTTTCCGAGCAGGAAGAATTAAACCGTTTGCTTCCCATCGTGATAAAACTGGCGGAAATCATTCCCATCCCTATTTCAGTGGATACCTATAAGCCTGCTGTGGCCCATGAAGTTTTGAATGCGGGAGCTAGTATCATAAATGATATAACGGGCCTTCAAAGATTTCCAGACATGGCCAAAACCATTGCCCGGTTTCGCGCAGGTGTGATTTTAATGCATATGCAGGGTTCACCGGAGACCATGCAGGATAATCCGCAATATGTGGATCTACTGGCTGAAATTTCCGAATTTTTAAACCAGAGTATAACCATTGCTGCTACCGCAGGAATTGATCCGGATAAAATTGCGATAGATCCTGGCATCGGATTTGGTAAAACAGACTCCCATAATCTTTTGATATTGAAAAATTTAAGTCGCTTGAAGGAATTAGGCAAGCCGGTACTACTGGGGATTTCCAGAAAGTCCCTGATTGGAAATATATTAAATGTATCTGTTGATGAGAGGCTGGAAGGTTCCCTCTCCGCAGCCGTATTCGGGGTGATACAGGGAGCATCCATAATTCGCACCCATGATGTACAAGCAACTCGCAGGGCAATAAAAGTTGCTGAGTCGATTATGAATGAAAAAGGTTAATTATTATGATCCGTTTATTTGTTAATGTGGACCATGTTGCCACCATCCGTGAAGCCAGAAAGACCATTGAGCCGAGTCCTTTAAAAGCGGCTCTGTTAGCAGAAAAGGCCGGAGCCCAGGGGATCACTATCCATTTGAGGGAAGATCGCCGTCATATTCAAGATGAAGATGTGCGGGTTGTCCAAAAAGGGATTAACACAAGATTGAACCTAGAAATGGCTCCTACTCAGGAGATGGTGGATTTGGCTTTTGAGATTCAGCCTTATCAGGTTTCTCTGGTCCCGGAAAAACGTCAGGAAATTACAACGGAGGGAGGCTTGGATGTCTGTTCCCAGGAAAGGGCGTTATCAAAAATCAGGGAAAAGATGCAGGGCAAGGGAGTTTTGTTCAGCCTGTTCATTGATCCTGACTTGACGCAGGTGGATGCTTCACAAAGAATCCAGGCGGATAGCATAGAAATCAATACCGGTAAATATACGGAACTGGAGTCGCCTAAAGAAATTGAAAGGGAACTGGAACGGATACAAAAAAGCGCTAAGAGAGCCGCCGAACAGGGTTTAAAGGTTTTTGCCGGTCATGGTTTGAATTATGAAAATGTGAAAGCCATAGCCGCGATCCCGGAAATTGAGGAACTTAATATTGGCCATTTCATAGTGGGGCAGGCTATTTATGGGGGGATGGAAAATGCCGTGACCGAGATGATTCGCTCCATTGAAAGTGGTAGGAGGCTACGAATCTGACCTGGCCTATAAATAGAACTCCTTGAAAATATTATGGTTTTGGTGATTTTCGATGAGTTTGGTGTGAAAATTGCGGTATAATATTCAAAGTTAATTTTGCCAAAACATTGACGGATGCGGTGATGCCAGAATTCAACAGTTCTTCTCAGATTTCCCAAGACAATGTTTCGATTCGTGAACGCGGGGTTTCCAGTGCACGCGAATATTCCCGTATTGTTGAAACTTTTAATAGGGTATTGGAATACAAAGAAAAGTTTCACATGTCCATTGAAGGACAGTTGGCCTCCATCGGGGAGCAGGTTAAGGAGAATATTGAGAATTTGGAAACCCTAATGCGAAACGTAGATATTTATGTGCAGAATATTGACAAAATTTCCAATAATCTGGCGCAACTGCAAACCGAGGAAAACTCTATCAAAATAAGGTACGAAGAACTTTTAAGTGGGTCTACTGAGTTGGAGTCCATCGGCCGTGATAAAAATAATGACGATCTAGATTCTGCGGGTTCCTGGGAATACCTTATACAGCGGCGGCGAAATTATTTGGAAAACCTGGATAAAAGTTTTAAGCGTCTGGACGGAGAATTGTTTTCCATTGAAAAATTGCGTTCGGAAATCACAAGAGCCCGTGGGGAAATCCTGGTTAAAAAAGATGATGCTCAGAAAAAAATAAATTTTCTGGAAGAGAATGGACTCCGGCTTTTGGAAGAGGTCAAAAAAGTCGAAACGGAACTCGAATCATCGATTAATGAAGAAGGGCTTTTGATTAATGAGTTCAAACGTTTGGTGAATGGTGCTGAAAGAACTTTGGAAATCAGTGATGAGACAGATCATATCCTATTTACCTACCTTACTGCGGCGGAATCAAAGGCTATCGCTTCAAAAAGTCAGGTGTCGGCCGCTGAATAAAGGTTTTAAATTTTAGGCTCTAGAATTGTCCGCAGGTTTGTATTGACTTGAATTTGTAAATTTTGCATACTCCCCCTAGTTTCCGAGTGGTTGAGCTTTCCTGTTGTTTTACTACCCTCGATCATTTTAACTCTCATATTTTCAATAGGTTTTTTTAGAAAGGTTGTTTGATAATAATGACAACGAAGGTCGGCATCAACGGTTTTGGGCGCATAGGCAGGGCGGTATTGAAATGCATATTGAATGATCCGGAATGCTCGGATTTTGAAATTGTGGCCATCAATGATTTAACGGATTCCGCTACTTTGGCGCATCTTTTTAAATATGATTCTATTCAGGGTGTTGCCTCTCAGGATGTGCAATCGGATTCCAAGGGATTAATCATAAACGGGAAACATATAAAAATTATTTCTGAACGCGACCCCGAACAACTGCCTTGGAAACAATTAGGGGTGGAGTTTGTTATCGAGTCCACAGGGTTATTTACCAAACGTGACGCGGCTCAGAAACATATTGAGGCAGGCGCAAGAAAAGTCATTATTTCTGCTCCGGCAAAAGACCCGGATGTGACCATCGTTTTGGGTGTGAATGAAGAATCTTATGTTTCTTCAGATCATCAGATTATTTCCAACGCTTCTTGCACCACTAACTGCCTGGCTCCGGTAGCCAAAATTCTGCACGAAAAGTTCGTGATCAAAAAAGGACTAATGACGACCATTCATTCTTATACGAATGACCAAAAGATTCTTGATTTGCCTCATTCAGACCTTAGACGGGCAAGGGCGGCGAATCTTTCCATAATTCCGACTACCACGGGAGCCGCAAAAGCGGTGGCTTTGGTTTTACCTGAAATTAAAGGCAAGCTTGATGGAATGGCCATTCGTGTCCCGACTCCCAATGTATCGCTGATTGATCTGGTGGTTGAGGTCGAGAAAAAAACTACAGCTGAAGAGGTTAATGAAGCATTTAAGGAAGCTTCCCAGGGTCCCTTGAATAATATAATGCGATTGGAGGAAAAACCCCTGGTGTCTATAGACTTTAATGGAGATGCCTTCTCAGCAATCATTGACGGAATTTCCACCAAAGTCATCGGAGATAGTATGGTGAAGGTATTAGCCTGGTATGACAATGAGTGGGGCTACTCCAACAGGGTTAAAGACCTTTTGAAGTTTATTATAGGCCGTAGCTGATTCCTGGAATACAGGTCCCGGTGTATTTTTAAATCCCCCCGTTTTTGGACATAGGTTTTAAGTGACTACCCCGTTACCGCTTGTCATTGGCAATTGGAAAATGAATATGCTGGCTTCACAGGCCTGTGACATGGCTCGGTCGCTAGTTGACAGGTTGTCAGAGGTCGAAGGAGTAGAGGTGGTCATTGCTCCTCCCTTTACATCGCTGTATCCAGTTGGCCAGATTATAAAAGGTTCTCGGCTGCGTTTGGCGGGGCAAAATTTTTATTTTGCAAGCAAGGGAGCCTATACCGGAGAAGTCTCGCTGGAAATGTTAAGGGATGTGGGATGTGATTTTGCTTTGATCGGTCATTCGGAAAGGCGTAGCTTATTTGGGGAGAATGATGCGGCGATCAATAAAAAGGTTCACCGTGCCATTCAGATGGGAATCACTGCGGTGGTTTGCGTGGGCGAGACTCTGGAGCAAAGAAAAGCGGGGGCAACTTTAAATATTATTGAAACCCAATTGTCCAAAGGACTGGCAGGTTTGTCTGGTGAGAGGTTATCCACCTTGGCAATTGCTTATGAACCCGTTTGGGCTATAGGAACTGGAGTCAATGCAACACCGGAACAGGTTGCTGATATCCATAAATTCATTAGAAAGTTTTTGTTTGAGAGCTTGGGCTTTTCTGAAAAAGTGGGAACACGAATCCTCTATGGGGGGAGTGTAAACCCCGAAAACAGTAAACAACTTTTACAGGAAGATGAAATAGATGGCGCGCTGGTCGGCGGGGCCAGTCTGGATTTTGAGTCATTTTGTGCTATTATCAATTCTGCTCTTGAACCCTGAACCATTTTTAGCCATAATCGTGGGTTCTCAGTGGATAATCTGCAACGATTGGTATTATTTAGAAAAAGATGAACACATTAATTACAGTATTGCATGTACTCGCAGCCTTTTGTTTGATCCTTACCGTGCTTTTACAGGCAGGTAAGGGGGCGGCTATGGGTTCGGGGCTTGGTGGGGGCAGTAGCCAAACCATGTTTGGTAGTAGTGGGGCCGGAAATTTTCTTACCAAATTGACAACTGGAATCGCTATTTTATTTATGGTCACTTCCTTGACTCTGGCGACCTTTTCAAACCAAAATAAATCCAGTTCTGTGATTCAGGGTATTGAGGAGTCCGTCCCTGAAAATGCAACGGAATCCAAGGCGCCCCCTGATCCATTTTCGAATTAAAACCTTCTCTCTCTCAGGGTGCCGATGTGGTGGAACTGGTAGACACGTGCGCTTGAGGGGCGTATGGAGCAATCCGTGGGAGTTCGACTCTCCCCATCGGCACCAATTTAAATTTTCTCCTCTAAATTTACATTAATTAAGAATTTGTTGTGAATAAAAAACTCAGTCCAAAAAATAGGATGTTCCGCCACACGAGTTTTCTGAGCTTGTATCCAATTTGCTGGTTTCCTGTATCCAAGGCCTCAATAAGTCACTTTCTACTAAGGATAAATTGTTAAAAAAACTTAAAGATCTGGAAGTTGTGGTGAGGAAGGGAGTCCGGATCAGCCCCGCTACCGGGCTGGGTAAAGAGATTGAAGAATTTTTTGACCGGCTGATAATGGAACAGAAATTTCTGCAAGAGGAAAAAGATATTGTAAAAATAATGCTTCTTGAAGTGGCTGAAACCATTACGTCCATGTTATCCAACTCCAGTGGATTTGAGACAAATATCGGCACCTGTGCGAAAAATATT
>ENA-ORDI01000867-ORDI01000867.1-marine-metagenome-genome-assembly--contig:-NODE-867-length-18582-cov-3.662524_pt1 | contig 18582 bp, 20 predicted proteins | sample MGYA00248628_ERZ508525 | MGnify/ENA primary metagenome ERZ508525 (study PRJEB26195, sample SAMN05422138) | marine metagenome | isolation source: East of Porto Seguro, South Atlantic Ocean | place... | reverse complement strand
GCATCCGATGTTACCCCGTCCCCTCGCTTATATGGGCCGATTACCGCACCAGTGCCTAGACTCCGGTAAACCCTGGTGGGAGAAGATAATAAAACCTGGGTATCGGGAGTTCGAGTAGACTTCAGGATCGATGCAGAGTCTCGATACTGGATGAGCCGAGATGGTCAACGTCAACACCAACTTCGAACTAGCGGTCGACGACGCCAGACAGGTCATACCCCGAATCAAACATCGTAATTTGTCAGTGCATTTTGGAGAGTCCCGCCGTTTTCCCGATGTTTACCAATGACCTGCTGGGTGACCCCATCCTCATCGCCCTGACTTTTCGGGAAGGCTGACCCCATGCTGATTATCCTGGCTTTAGCTATGGGGGCCTTGGTCGGCAGCTTCATAAATGTGGCCGTGGACCGTCTTCCCAAAGAGCTGTCCATCGTTCGACCCAGGTCATACTGCGGTTCCTGCAACCGCTCCCTAGCGAATTTTTACATGGTGCCTGTGTTTAGCTACATATGGTTTAGGGGACGATGCAGGTATTGCAAAGCAGCAATACCACTGCGGGTATTTCTGACCGAGATTGCCACCGGTGTCCTCTTCGCCATCCTATATCTGATATATGGCTTCGGACCAGGATTCTTCGTCGCGAGTGTTATGGCTTCCCTGATGCTCATCGTCGCTCTCATCGACCTGGAACACGGTCTCATCCTGAACCGTGTTATATATCCGGCGATCCTCGTCCTTCTGCTATTAGCCCCCTTTTGGCCAGAACTGGGCATCTCTCGCGAATTCTTAGGGACCGCAGGTTTGTTGGGTTCTCTATTCAACTCTCTCGTGGCCGGGTTTGGTGCATTTCTGATATTTCTGATCATCTTCCTCGTCCACTCGCAAGGAATGGGAGGGGGAGACCTGAAGCTAGCCGGAGTGATTGGGCTTTTGGTTGGTTACCCCGGCGTGTTGGTAGCTTTGTCGATTGCTGTTGTGTCCGCGGGGATCTTGTCCATATTCCTTTTGGCCTTTCGCAAAAAGGGCAGGAACGACGCAATCCCCTTTGGACCGTTCCTGGCAGCCGGCGCGATTATCACTTTTGTGGCAGGAAATGAGATGATTGCACGCTTTAGCGGTATCTCGGCTGATCTGATGGGCTCATGAATCTGCATAAGTCTGCCCAGATCTCTGGGCCCGCCTCGGTGGTCTCCATGACTTCCAGCAGGTAGGGGCGCACCTTATTTCCTGGCCCCGGTCGACCGGTCCGAGGCCGCTTTCCATCTTCGGGACAGGGCGGGGAAATTGCAACGTATTTCGCCTACGTAGACACTGGACATTGGAGGTCGCTACGACACGGTCTAGGACTAAGACCCTGCACGACGGACCTTACCTTGGCTCCAGTGGCTATCCGTTCAAGGATTTCGGGTCTACCGACTCTCTGGAGCTCGGCTGTTGCCGGGGATTATAACGGCACCCAGGAAAGCATGGGGAACGCGGTCAAAGGGATCAAGTGTGTTCCACCTGATCCTGTGGTTTTGGTCCCATGCTGCATACTCCATGCCACATTCTTATGGTGACCAGGAAGGGGTGCCATCATACGTATTATTGTCGGTGAGCCGGATAACATCCGTCCCATCCGCATTCATGGTGTAAATTTCCCCCCAGGTTGCATCGTCACGCATTGAGGAGAATGCTATCTTTGTTCCATCTGTGGACCAAGACGGACCAGAGTCCGATTCGCTGTTATTCGAAATGTTGACCTGATTGGAGCCGTCAGCATTCATGACATAGACCTGCGCATGACCATCTTGACTCGACGTATAGGCTATCTTGACGCCGTCCGGCGACCATACTGGATTCCAGTCGCTTGCACTATTGTTGGTGAGGCGTATCGTGTTCGACCCATCGGCGTCCATTATGTAGATTTCTGCATTGCCATCTCGACTCGATCCAAATGTGATTCTCTCCCCATCTGGTGACCAGCTTGGCGCCTCCTCGTACCAAGTTGGGGTGTTCGTCAGATTCACCAGGTTCGAACCATCGATGTCAATCACATAAATTTCATAATTACCAGGGAAAGTATATGTGAAGGCAATCTTTTGCCCATCTGGTGAGAACGCAGGCCCTGTTACCGTAGTCTGAGGGGATTGGGTAATCACAGTTGTTTGTCCTGAACTGTCAATGTTGATTACGTCAATACTGTTAGCCGAAGGCAAGTCCGAACGATGTGCCTCAAAGGCAATCTTATTACCATCTCGCGAGAGAGACGGGTTCCAGGCCATACGACCAGCACCCATATCGGTGATTTGGAGCTCGTTATCCCCGTCACTATTCATCAGGTAGACCTCGCCATCTAAGCCAGGATCCCGCGAAAAGGCGATCAGATCGTGCGCAGGTGTTGGGGTAGGTGTGGGTGTCGGGGTGGGTGTTGGCGTAGGAATAGCTCCAGTCGTCGATGTAACCTCAAAAATATGCTCAGCGATGGCACCGTTAGGGGTGGCCACCCGGAGTAGGTAAATCCCCTCCGTTAGTGCGTCATCGGACAGATCGATTGTGATGCGCAATGTATCGCCCTGGTTCCATTCAGCAAGGTCCCCCGACCAAGTCTTGGAACCGCCGTTGTTGTCGTGGGTCATAGCCTCTGCCCAGGTCCCATCGATCCTTATCAGGAACACGTCAGACCTGCCGACGGCGTTAATCGAAGTCATGCCAGTGTTCTTCACCCACGCGTCGACCTGGACTCCGTTAGTTCGGGGAACAATAGTGATGATCTTGATTCTGGTTTTGGTTCTTTCGGTATATTGCTGCTGGGCTTCGGCCATTGACTGGCTGTTACGACTTACGGATGGGACGATCGTCATCATGACTATGACTCCCGCCGCAACCGCGGCGATCACCAGGAGGCCGGTGACGATTACCTTTTCCAAAACTGACCGCTCCACGGTGCTGATTCCCCCTGGGCCGGGCACCACTCTAGGCAATTTGTACAGCCACTCAATATGAAGGCTGCTCCGGATTGGCTTTTATAACACATAGAGCGATTATATAAGGTATCCGTTGCTAGCAAGTTGAGTGACCGTGAAGCCGTGTCCGGGCTTGGAGGAGTCTGTCGCCGAGCGTAGGTTGATCCAGCATAGTGTCGACGCACGAAGTGGACGTGTAACTCCCAGACTAGTAAGTTACATCAACAGGGCGAGACTGCCCGGGGGAAGTACCATCGACCACGCCAGCAACCGCTTACAGCCCCTCATGTCCGAAATGCGGAAGTTGCGAGACTCAGGTGGGCCGGTGATGGAATCGTCTGGACTGTCACCGTTGGTGCCCTGAACGGGAGACAGTGGCTGCCATTGTCGAATTCCATAGCCAGTCTCGTCGTTATCCTCCGGGTTTCCGAAGTCTTCAAACACTCATACGCCAGTTCAACGAAAGCTTGATTACCGCCTTTTGGCACACTAGGGCCAGGCTCTCCGCGGCGGGAGGGACCTCGAACACTGCTGCGGTGACTTGCTCCAAGCCCTGCGGGATCCACAACGCAGACTGTCCGTAACCCTTCGCGACGGCAACGCTACCGCTAACTTCGCCGTAGTTTCTTGTGTAGTCCACAGTCTCTCAGAGACGCCCGTCTCACCGTCAAAGCGGCACGGACCAAACAGACCCAGGCCCAGGAAAAAGCCTTGGATCAGGTCCTCACCCCCGATTGGCTGGGCGTAAACATTACGTGTAGATAGTTGCGACCAGGCCTTTTAGTGCCATGACAGCCTCTCTGAAATAGCTGTTATCAGCCATACAAATGTGGATTTTCTTGGCAAGTGGATCGGGCTGTGGGTTTCGAATCCACTATTTTTTACTCCGTGACATCTGTGGACAGAAGTTGGATGGCCGGAGATCAAGGTCTATGCTAGGCAGGAGAAATAGGGTGGCTGCCCTACCTCGTGTGGGTGGTAGCACCCTTTTGGGCTTCGAGTTGGTCGTGATAACGTTGTGGTTGATGGATGGCGTACTTGGTAAGGCTGTACCCCAGCCGAGCGCTAGATGGAAAACTCGAGTTTAACACCGTGGGAGGTAAACAGAATTACGGAAACGCGCTACAATAGGTTAAAATTATGGGAATAAGCTACGATACGTCAAAACTATATTGCAAGGTTGGCCATATGAACGCAAAAAACTTCTGCCAGAAAACCTACCGTCGATTTAGGAGGATAGCGATTGACCAGGCTGGCATCACAGGCCTGGAGACGGCTATCGTCTTAATAGCCTTCATCGTGGTGGCGGCGGTTTTCGCATTTACTGTCCTGACGACCGGGTTGTTCACCACAGAAAAGGCGAAACAGACCGCTCAAGCTGGCGTGGGTGAAACCCAATCCACGCTGACCCTTAAAGGTTCCGTGATTGCGACAGCAACGACCGAAGACTGCCCGGGGGACGAAGAGATCTGCGTGAAAACGATCAGCTTCAAGCTAGGCCAAGCCGCTGGTTCGGATCCTGTGGACCTGGAGCCATCAAGGACTTTGATTACTTACTCTGACGCCAACAACCAGGAGATTGGGGTATACGCAAGTGACGGCGATCGCCCTTATACCGGGGCAGCTGTTATGGACGCCCTCGAGGACGCCGACGACCCGGTGAACTGGGGTAACAGGTGGCTGTTGGGAGCGGGCGAGACCGTCGACTCAGGTGAAATCGTCGAATTCACTCTCAATTTGCTAAATATGGATGCGGGTATTGAAGCCAACCGCGAATTCCACATAGAGGTGATCCCTGCTCAGGGAGCCGTGATCCCCGTCGTACGGATAACCCCTCTGGAGCTAAAACCAGCGATGGACCTAAATTAACATAACGATTGCGGGTCCTAGCAATGTTTGGGGGGATTAAAGTCATTTTTTGGCCTTAATCCCCTGGAAACCGTCTTAATCATTGCCTTTTCCTTGCAAGATGCTACAATCACGGCGATGATCGGGTCGTGAAATAAAGCGTTAATGCCACGCAGGAGAACACTCCTATGCTGGACCAATCGGGCGCAATCATAGAAAGGTTCGAAGCCTTGGAAGACGAACTCAATGTCCTCAAAAACGAGATCAAGCAGAATTTGGTGGACTTGAGAGAGTTCATAATGAAGGACCGCACCATCTTCCCCGATGGGATTATGGAGCCGCCAAGGGCCACGCGCGTTGAGGAGAGGCGTACTGAAGACATTGGTGACTCGCGAGAGCGAGGTGCGCCAAGTCAGAGAGTTGATTTAGTATTTCCCGAATCTGGAACCGCCCAGCCCGCCGAAACCTTGCAACAGGCTACTCCAACCCAACAGGTTAATCTGGTGATACCTAAAGCGGGAAATGCCCAGACAGCGGCGGCTCAACTCGTCAACCAACCTGTAGCACCACAAAACACCTACTCGGTGGATGCTACCATGATGAGCAACATAATCTGGTGGCTGGGCTCGGTGAAGCAGAGAGGCTTGACCCTGCAGCAGGTCAGTCCCTTTCTTGACGCCTATGAGACTGCCGGCTATCTCAGTCCAGCGATGTCAAAGCTGATCATCCGGTCGATGGCCGAGCTAGGTGCACCCAATCAGGCCGTACACAACGAAAGCTTTGCTCCTCAGGAGTTTGCGGACTGCCTGTTGCAACTCAACAACATAGTTTGTACCCCCGGATACATAGTGGACCGTGGATTGGCACTGAAGCCCAGCGAACTTATTGTCCCATCTACCGAGTCGAGAGAAAACGCTGCCGGGGAGTTGCCGAAGTCGAGGCAGGTCCTGCCGTTGTCGGTCGAAGCGGAGAACGGAGGAACGCCGTCATGAGGGACCAGTTTTGGACAAAGTAATCGTCACTGGCCTCTTGGTGATCGCCTCGGTTACGGCGGCGGTCGTAGTCATCATGACGATTGGTCCCTCCGTAAGTCGTAGCAGCCAGTCGGTGGTGGAAGCGCAGCGGCAAGCTGCCGAAAGAATCAAGACCAGCATAGAGATCATCACTGCTGTCCCTCGGACCAACGGCGTCCAGGTAGATGCGTGGGTGAAGAACACCGGCATAGCTTCGATCATCGCTATTGACAGGTCCGACGTATTTTTGATCAAGATCGATGGGACATGGGCTGAGGCTATGACCTACGACAACGGTGCAGGCGGGTCCAAGACCTGGTCAGGAGACCTTACCGTATGGAACCGCGGAGATACATTGCACATCATCATCGATCTGTCCGCTGACCCCTTAACGGAGGGGAATTACCTACTCCGCGTATCCACTCCTAACGGGACCATCTCTGAGCGTATTTTTGAGTTTACATCCTAACCGCACACACCGTTCATGGCAGGAAACGAGGCATGGGACCGAGCATAGCTGGCCTCCTGGTTATGGCCGTCTTCTTCACGGGATTGATGATGATGTCCCGCACTATCCTTGCGGGAGAAGTGGTGGTTTCCCGCGCCATGACAGATGCGGCTTGGTATTCTTCGAAGCGCATCAATACAGACCTTAGAATAACCAACGTCAATCTGACCCCAGGGAGTGAATGTAACCTAACCGTAGCAGTAGAGAATAGGGGCACGACATCTATAGTGGACTTTCGTCACATGGATGTAATCGTCCAGTTCTTTGGAGGGAACAATATTTCCCAACGCCTGGTTTATAACTCAAATGGCTCTCCCAGCATATCGGGTGAATGGGCCCGAAGTTTTCCTCCTGGGTCGAACTTATTTGAACCGGGGCTTTTTAACCCTGGAGAGACTATGACCATCAACGGCCAGTTAACCCTGCTCCCGGGGGCCGACAGTGGGTCTTACATAGACGAGGGTGGACTTTTCTCCTCGATAGACACCACCCTTACCGTTAGCGATGCGACTGTATTTGTCGAAGGCCAGGACATCATGATTGACAGTGAGAAGCTCAAGATCACAACTATCAACGGCCAACAGTTGACTGTATCTAGAGCTGTGCCGCCCACCACGGCTGGAACCCACCCAGACGAGACCAATATATTGGTCCTCGATGACGCGGTCGTCGTGGTAGGAAGTCCCAATGGCGTAACGGCGGCGGCTACTTTGGCGGATTTGGTTGTGCCTTGCCCATAAAGATCAAGGACGTAACGATCACCGGGTCTATTCAACGGAGACCGGTAAGAGCGATGCGCAAAGCAGGGACTGAGGAGTAGGGAAAATGACCAGCCAATCCACTGTGAGAGGTGAACTCAGGTCTATTTCCACAGGGAGCGTGGAGATCGACCGAAAGATGGGAGGCGGTATACCATACCAGACCGTCATGCTGATAGAAGGGCCGGCGGCGTCGGGCAAGAGTACGCTGGCCCAGCAGTTGCTATATGGAGCTCTCACCTCGGGCGAGCAAGTAGCCATTTATACCACCGAACAGACCGTTCAGAGCTTTATCCGGCAAATGGATAGCCTGGGGCTGAGCGTAACCGATTATTTCCTTCTGGGCTACTTGCAGATATTCCCCGTGTCGTTGTCCTCGGATGAGACAGACCCACAGGTGCTGTTCCAGGAGCTATCCAATCACATCGAAAGGCAGGTGAATTGCAGGGTGATTGTAGTGGACGCCCTTACCACCTTTGTTTCGCAGGCGGGAGGGGATCAGATCTTGGATTTCTTTGGCCGGTGTAAGGCTGTTTGTGACTCCGGCAAGGTCGTGATTTGCACGGTACACGACCATGCGTTTGACGAGGATAGTCTTACACGCGTCCGGTCGGTCTGCGACGCCTATCTGAGGTTACAGGTCCGGACCTCAGGTTCTCAGCTCCTGAAGACCATCGAAGTAGCCAAGATAAGGGGCGCAGATATGGCTACTGGTAACATCATAGGTTTTCAGGTGGAGCCCGGGCTAGGCATAAAGATAGTCCCGATATCCCGAGCTCGGGCATAGGAGTAGGTTTCGTGCGGGGCCGTTCGAGTACCCTATGTCGAATTCAACCCCAAAGGCCAATAGTCTTGGGCGGAGCCGATTTAGTGTATAGTACGACCAATCCGTAGCAGAGCAATTATTTTTTGAAGTCTCACTATTAAGGAAGTACCGTGGATTTCAAATCGTTGCTAACCAAGCAGAGGGATAAGAAGGACATGCCATCTGATGGCCGTCCTACGGGCCGTGGAGCGGCACGACAGTCTGGCGGAGTGCCACGCGTCGGACCAGATGACAAAGGGTTTAGGTTCAGGGAAGCCTCTGTAGGGTCCCAGGACGCCGCACCAGTGTCGGTCCGCCAATCTCGCTCTGGACAGAAGTACGCTGCTGCGCTATATCGTTCCTTGCCCCCGCAGCTTCAGGAGCACTCCAAAGCCCAAGAGCATCTTTGGGAGTATCTGGGCAAGCTTCCAGTCAATGAGATGGGGGTACCCGAGTACTATCCCAGCCTCAGCAGGGATTTGAGGGAGCTTACCAACCGAAATCTGATCTATCCTCTTGGCAAAGGGGTGTTCGTACACATCTATAAAACTGAGACGGACGTCCGGGACTTCTACATGCCGGTAGAGCCGGTCATGGACGGGGCGATTCCCAAGTTAATGCAGGAAGTAGACAAACAACTCGTAAACTATGTGTCTGACCTGGAGGTGGCTACCGACATCGAGGAGCGAGTGCAATTACTGCTGCAATGTCTGGACGAGATCTGCCAAGTCAAGAACGGGCGCCAGCGACGTGGCGCGATACAAGTATCCGAGAGGGAATTGCGGGGCCTCAAGTACCTCATGGTAAGGGATAAGGCCGGGATGGGGGCGATAGAGCCCCTTATCAACGATCCTTACATCGAAGATGTGAGTTGCAGCGGTGTCGGGCCCCTGTTCATCGAACACCGGATTTTCGGTGGTCTTATATGCGGCATCAATTTCGACAACAACGAAGAACTGGACCACTATATCATCAGCCTTTCGGAGAAGATCGGCAGGCCAGTGACCGTTAGGGAACCCATCGTAGACGCTACGCTTCCCGATGGTTCCCGCGTGAACATAGTGTATGGCGGTGATGTGTCGAAAAGGGGCAGCAACTTCACCATCCGTAAATTTGCTGCCACCCCCATGAGCATATTGGATCTGGTCGCAGGCGGGACCCTGTCTTATGATATGGCGGCCTACATCTCTCTGATGTTGTCCGAAGGGATGAACACCTTTGTTTCGGGTGAGACAGCCTCCGGCAAGACCACGATGCTGAATGCCATCAGTACTTTTATTCCGCCGCAGTCCAAGATAGTCAGCATAGAAGACACTCCCGAACTTCAGGTGCCTCACCCAAACTGGACCAGGGAAGTCGTTCGCGGTAGCGGGACCAGCGGATCTTCGGTTACGATGTTTGACTTGCTGAGGGCCGCCCTCAGGCAGCGCCCGAATGAGATTATCATAGGAGAGATACGAGGTGAAGAAGGCGCCATTGCCTTCCAGGCCATGCAAACGGGTCATGCGTGTATGGCAACGTTTCACGCTTCCTCCGTGGAGAAGCTGATACAACGGCTTACGGGGCATCCCATTAACATCCCCAAGACCTACATAGACAACCTCAACGTTGTAATAATCATGAGTGCGGTCCGGTTAGCAGACGGTACGCCAGTTCGGCGAATCCTCAGTATAAACGAGATCATCGAATATGACCCCGAGACCAACTCCTTCGGCTTCATAGAAGTGTTTCGCTGGGACCCCGCCACCGATACCTTTGAATTTCCCGGTTTCTTGAATACAAACCTTTTGGAGAATGTAGTATCGGTCAGAAGGGGAATACCACCGAGGGAAAGCCGGAGGATATACGCCCAACTGCAGGAACGGGCCAACGTGTTAAGGAAGCTCCACGAACGGGATATAACCAACTTCTATGAACTCCATAACGTCCTCGCACAAGCAAATAGAGAAGGTCTCTTCCGATAACCTGGTTGTTGGGTTCGACCTCCTGTCAAACCTTACCTATATGTCGGTGTTATCTATAGGTGGTCTACCCAGGGAACAGGTCTTAGTCAATTGCGGAAAGCAACAGTTCAAGACGGCCGTCTTCTTCCGGTACGTCCATCTGTTGGCTAACCGGGTCGGACTAGAATATACCCGAGCGTTCCAACTCGTTTCAGACAAGGCCCGGGCTTCCAGCGTCAAGAGCCTCCTGCTACGGTTCGCCGCGTCCATATCATCCGGCGAGTCCGAGGGGGGCTTCATCGAACAGGAGACGAAGCTAGAGGCAGAAAGATATGGCAATGAATATCAGAGAAGTGTGGAGAATCTCCGCAAGTGGACCGATGCTTACGCGGCGGTCCTAGTATCCGTGACGTTGATCATGGTCGTGTCGATGGTTTCCTCTATGTTGGGCTCTCTTGGTGAGAACTTCATAGTGCTTATGGCTATGACTCTGTTCTTCATCACGTCGATAGGCGTTTACGTCATCTATAAAGTGGCTCCGGTCGAGCCCATTACCTATGACTCCCCTCAAGGCATAACCCCATTACGGCGAAGGAGCCGTAAGTTACTGTTGTGGCTAGCACCAACGGGACTGGTATTGGCCTTCTTGTTAGCCCCCCAGTTTGGTCTCCTATCCGGAGCGTCTTTAGTCTTTCTGATCGTAGGGGCCTCGCTTCTGCCAGCCGGCTTCTTTGCCTTCAAGGATGATTCCGCAGTAGGCAAATTAGATACGGAACTCCCGGTATTTTTGAGGAGCATCGGTAACGTGGCTGGTGCCACGGGAGTGACACTGACCAGAGCGCTCAGTGGCATCGATACCAGGTCAATGGGTTCTATGGCGCCGCACATCAACCGCCTCCATGTAGGCCTAACCTCTCAACTACCCGCACGGGATTGTTGGGAGAAGTTCCGTGGAGAGACGGGGAGTGAACTGACGAACCGAACGACCCACATGCTCGTTGATGGGGTTGAGCTTGGAGGGCGGGCCGATGACGTAGGCAACATCTGTGCAGGTCACGCCCTCCAAATAACTCAACTCCGGGCCAGTCGTCAATTGACCGCCTCCACTTTCTCCTTCCTTACGCTGCCGATGCACGCGACCATGACCTTTATCCTCGTCTTTGTTCTAGAAATCGTTTCCAACTTTAACGAAAAACTGGCGGGGATCTCGGGCGAGTTGTTAGATAATAGTGGGGGAACTGTGACTACTCCGGCAAACCTGAATGTGCCTCCCGGGATCTCCGTGCCATCGGGGGGAGACATGTCAGGGGGACTAGACATATTTGGGTCTCAAGACATGACGCTGATTGCTTACATGATCGTGCTGGTCATAGCAATTCTGACCGTCGCCAATTCCCTGGCGCCTAAGTTCGCTGCTGGAGGAAGTAGACTTAAGATAGTGTCTTTTCTTAGTATTATGTGCATCATATCTGGAGGGATCTTGGGGTCTGTCCCGGTCCTTACTTCCATGCTTTTTGACATTTGACCTAAAGGGAGTATTTGCTATGGGAGAATCAGTATTCATTCAACCAATGAAACGGTGGTTGCAGCGCAAGCAAAAAAGTAGGCCGGTCCTACCTGCGGACCCTGATGACTCGTTTGAAGAAGACGATCTGGCTTCGTTGAGAGACATATTCGACTTGAGTGGTACCGGTACAAATTTGGATCTGGAAACAGATCCGGAGGAACTTAATCCGGTTGGTTCGACGACCGGAGGTGGACCGGATCGTAACTTACAGGAGATGGAGGCCCGCCTTCAGACTCTCGAATCAGAACGGTCTCAGCTCATGACCCAGTTGAACGGCGGAGAGCGACCTGTGTCCTCGCAAGGTACTGCTCCCAATAAGGGACTTGTTCAACGCGCCCAGGCAGTTTCTTCCGAGAGCGAGGTCGTACCAACAGCGTCCCCCGTCTCTGAAAATGATACAGGAACCGAGCCTGCCGCCGCGGGTGGGTTGGGCATCGCCGCGAGTCTTCATGGTTTGGATTCTTTACCTGGAACTCTGAAAGGGGCTTTCAGTGGCACGGTGGAGTTCGACCAGCAAATCCGCAGCTTGTCCCAGCGACGAGGGGGACTCCGTATGCAGGAACTTTCAGACGAGTTGTACGATTTCGTTCGCAGGATTGGAGCCCTGGGCGGTGGGCGGTAATCCTGTGACGGTCCCCTAGTCCCGTCCGGGATCAAGGCTTTTTTCTTGGTCCTCGCTTGGCTATGCATATCTGTTCGACGTTCGGATAAACTTTGGTGATGAATGAGTATTATCAGTAACGACGCGACCAATTACAAACTGATCGGGGGCGTCCGACGGTTCTTTGCGATGGGCTGCGGCCTTTTCGACAATAGTCGTATTGCCACTAGTTCTGGCCGTGCTTAGACTCAGCATGATTGAATACAGGCCCAACCAAGATGACGCCGAGCCCCCCAGATAACCCGGACGAACAGGCGCAGGTCAGTCCGGCCGACGAAACTCCTGATAACCCGGACGAACAGGCGCAGGTCAGTCCGGCCGACGAAACTCCTGATAACCCGGACGAACAGGGGCAGGTTGATTTGGCTGGCGAAACTCCTGATAACCCGGAAGACCAAGCTGAGGTCAGTCTGCCCGACGAGGCCACAGTTACTCCAGGCGGATCGGTCCAGATCAGTCCGGCCGACGAGACCCCAACCCAGATCTCCCTGGACGAAGCGGGCCTTGTGGCCATCGACTACGCTCGGAACAACACTGATGCTTATGGCCCCCCGTACTCAGACGTGGCTTTGGCTTGGGAGGTCATCAGCGACGAAGAAGCGGAGGATTTTTACAACATAAGGCTTTCTTTTTGCCCTGCTCAGGGCTTCAAAGGGACGCCAGGTATCGAGCAATTTTTCATCACCAGGACAGGCGATGTAGCCATTCGCCAGATTTTGGATCAGCCGGTGAGGAGAAACCCGTGGAAAAAAATTCTGGTGGGGGCCACGGCGGCAGGGATAGTGGTGGCATTGGGAACCCTGGCGGTGGCAGGCGTATTCACGGACAGTGAACCGACACCTCTACAGGGGGACTCCCTGGCGGGGATTATCCCCGGTTTGGACCCCGCGCTGATATCAACATCCCTACCACCGACGGAGACAGAGTCCGCGGCTACTCCGGCCGCAACTCCCTTGTCCGAGACGGTCTCCATCCCGGGGATCCTTCCTACCTCGACTCCTATCCCTGATCCACTTGCAACTTACAGCCTAAGTCTCAATGGGGTTTTGGTGTCGCCTGGCCAAACTAGAGTGGATACCGAACTTGGTACGGTCACGTTGAGCCAGCCTCCAGACGACAACGGAGAGTATCCCGGTGCCACGGTGGTCTCCTTGGCCGCTAACCCAAATGCCCCTGGCTCGTTGATGATATGGGGAGGGGTCGATTCCCATGGACCTGTATTAGCCACCATAAAGATGATCGCGGACAGGTTTGTAGTGTTGAGGATCTTGGCCCCAACGCCCACACCCCTCCCGACGTCCACACCCATCCCGACCGCTGTTCCAGTCCCCACACCCAGGCCAGCGCCTACATGGACGCCAGTCCCAACGTGGACGCCGGTGCCCGGGCCTATCACGGGCGGCGTTCCAGCTCCTCCATGGACGCCAGTCCCAACGTGGACGCCGGTGCCTACGCCCACGCCCACTCCCACACCAGCGCCTACATGGACGCCGGTGCCAACGTGGACGCCAGTGCCTGCGCCAACTTGGACGCCGGTGCCCCCAACTACCCCAGCGCCAGCTGGCACCCCGGTTCCTCCACCGCTAGCGGTGCCTACGCCAGCGCCCAAGCGTGCGTTAGTCTCGGAGTTGGGAGTTGACCGAGGAGTCCACTGGGGAACAGCCCTAATTCCCGACCATGGAGTTTTCGATCTTGGACAGGCGGGTTTCTCCTATAGCTTGGCATCGACCCAGATTGGATATTTGCTCGTAGATTACGCGGCCCAGGATGGACTCGGCCCTTTCTTCACCGGTTTGACCGCCAATACTGGGAGGAGTGGGTGCTACGTAGACTACAGGGGTCCCGTCTTGGCACAGGACCTGAAAGATGTCTCCACCACCCTACCGGCTCATCTCGCAAAATCAGTCAGGTTCGCTTCCAGAAAGAGCGATTGCCATGCTGGTCTACTGGTATTCTGGGCCGGGGGCCGCTACGGGGTGATCGATCCCATCGAGATAGACGTTCACCAAAGGCTGCGAGTCAATTGGTGGTTAGGCGAACCCGGTGTCGTCGACTTTTCTGTCGCCGGTTCCGACCAGCAGTAGCTGTCCCCCGAGGCACTGGGCAACGTTCTGTGGTAAGTTGCGAGCTAGCTCGGTCGATCAAGGCCCCATTTCCTCGTCTGGCTGTACGACGTCGGCAACCTCGTGCACCACATCCCTTATCCGACCTGAAGCCGTAACCGGGTGATAACAAGACCGGCCCCTGGCGAGGAGATTCTTGTGAAGATTCTCATGCGAAACGAAGACAACCCTCCAGCAACTCCTCCCCTTCTGCGTTATATCCCGGTGCTGCTGGCTTTTTTCTTGGGTGTGACCATGTCTGCCGTGTTGTTTATTCTGGTGCGGGAATGGGAACAGGATCGTTTCAACGATACATGGCATCCAGGCGGGGGCTTGGAGCAAGTCACTGACGGTCCGATGTGGCGAGCCTGGGGGATTTTAGGCGCGGGCCTTCTGTTCACTTCCTACACCGCCGCCCTCGTGGCGTTGCGGACCCGAGAGCTTTCAATAACGGCGGACCTGCTACAGGATGAAATCGATCGACGCAGGCTCACTGAGGAGTCCTTGTATCAGTCGCGCCGGCGAATAGCTATGGCGGAAGAAACTCTTCGAGGTGAGATCGCGGAATTCCTCCACGGTAGAATTCAAACCAGATTGTTGATCGTATGGCACCGTCTAGGGCAGTGCGAGGCCCTAATAAATGGTGACCCCGCCCAGGCTAGGACCTTGATACAGGAGATTAGGGACGAAGTCGACCAGACCAGAGAACGTGACGTAAGAGAGGCCAGCCATCTACTCCATCCGTCCATTATTCGGATAGGTTTGTTGCCAGCGTTACGCTCCCTCGCCTCGAGCTTCGAGGAGTATTTTGATATCTCCTTGCAAGTGGACCCCAAGCTTGCCGAGCTGGATAGCTTGGAGGCCAACCAGGTGCCTGAGACGGCTCGCCTGACTGTGTACCGGGTCTTGGAAGAAGCTATCACGAACGTCTCCCGGCACGCCGAAGCCAGCGCAGTGAAGATCACCTTAGGGCTTGGCTCCGGAGATTCTGTCGAGGTCAGTATCCAAGACAACGGGAGAGGGTTCCTGATGGAGGGCTTGCTTCGGGGGATAGGCCTGAATAGCATCGATGACCGGATCGAGGTGGCTGGTGGGACTTGGGAGATTTCCAGTCAGGTCGGGCAGGGAACCACTCTCAGAGCTAGTATACCGCTCCAGCTGCCCGACCGGGTCCCCGGATATTGACGGGACCTCGGACACCGAATTAGGGTCTTCGATCCGTCAAGCACCGGTTGGCCTGGATGGGGATTCGATAAACCCCTTACGGAGTGCGATAAATCCAACCGCGCGTCTACCGGTAGCATTAGCTAGGGCAACATCGGACTCGTCACTACAGCCTGAACATCTCTTCTAGATACATCAGGACCGCTTTCACCCTAGGCTGCATGGACGAATCATCGCGTTTCAAGTTTGTCTGTTGATAAATGGCGTTTATTTGGTTCTCCACTGATTTTTCGGACAGGTGTAGTTCCCCGGCAATAGACTCGTTGTTCAGACCCTGGGCTATCAAAGCAAGAATCTCTCTTTGACGGGGAGTGAGCTTGGCTAGAAGCCCACCCTCTCTGATGTTGATATTCTTGCTGATCTCGGCATCCATCACCACATATCCATCGGCGGCCCCCTCTATGACACGCGCCAGCGAGACTACATTGCTCGCCGATTTCTTCAACAGGTATGACCATCCTCCGAGGACCTCTTTAGGAAGGCCGGAGAGAAATTGAGGGTCGCCATGATTAGAGAGCAGAACGATACCAATATCCGGGAGTTGACGGCGTAGTTGGATGCCGACCTGGATACCATTGAGCTGGGTACCGAGTTCGATATCTAGTATGGCCACATCAGGTTTCAGTTGCGGAGCCGCGTCCAGAGCAGATTCCCCATTCTGAAAGACCCCGATGACTTCAAGTTGGTCCAGCTGGGACAACCCGATCCTCAGCAGGTCGCTATATAGCTCCTCATCCTCTACGACCATTACTTTGATCTTGTTGGAAACCGGCGGGTGTGCCATGGTCTTTACCCTTGCCAAGCTCCGGCATTGATCCGTATAGGTCACTAGCCGCAGAGCTGATTTCTATAGGCGTTAAATTCCCAACCCATAGCTTGATTCCCGAATTCACAGCCAGAACGGGGTTCGTCCCACTGTATTACGTGTGGCCAAAAACTGCGACCATCGGCAATACTAGCAAGCACCGCCCTTCACCACTTCTTCTCTGGACTCAGCTTCGCTGTTCCCGGCCCGTACCGTACCATTTTGTAATACCGTCCAGACCCCATAGTCGGTAGCCGCCGTAGCTTTGGTTACCGTTACCCACTCTCCTGCGGACGGGTTCCACTTTGCCTCCAGAGTTTGGACCGGGAGATCTGGAAAGCACCCCACCAAGAAAGACCACACGGAATTCACCGCGTCACCAGCGGACTTGATCACCGGTGGAGGAGGCGCGATCGGCGTCGGTGTAGTAATGGCTGCCAACACCTCACGGCTACACGAAGACTCAACATACTTAGCCCACTGGCGGGACGTATGGGCAATGGGCAAGAGTTCCCCCGTGTCCCCCCGCAGGGTCCAAACGCCGTAATTTACCTCGGCGTCGCTGTCGGATGTGATCACCCACTTTCCGCTCAAATGGTTCCATTTGGCCTCGAATTGCCGAGTTGACAAAGATGGATCGCATTGGATGAGATAAGCCCAGACCACAACCTCGGCGTCGTTGGCCTTACCTACCGCCAAAGTGGGTGTAGGCATGGGAGTAGGAGTGGTCAGAGTTGCCAGGATCTCTGGACTGCACTGGGATTGCACCAAAGAATTCCAGGACCGGGCAAGGGCATCATAGGGCTCAAGGGCTCCTGTAGCGGTATCTACTTTCCAAATCCCAGGATTTCCGGGAGAGGAGTCGGAGGCTCGAACGAACCAGTCTTCCTTCACCTTTACCGCTGTTAAAGTGCGGGAATCAACCGCCGTACAAAGGCTCAGGTGAGTCCAAACCAACATGCGGGCTTGCTTATCGGTCTTCGCGACTGGAGTGGCCGTCGGTGGAATTGTGGGAATGGGCTTGGTTTTGGTTGGTGCGTTGGCCTGGGTCGTGCGCAATGCCGAAACCCTGTCCTGGAACTGGTCTGTCTCTTCTTCTTGGCTGTCACCGAACGGGCAACCGATGGCCCATAACGGAAGCAAGGCGAACAGGATGCTGAAGGCCGACAACTGGAGCGGCGACTGACGCGGTCTACCTGCGGACACTTTGGGACGGCTAAGCGTTACAAAGTGTTCCTCGCCTCCCATCATAGGTCTGACTGTAACTCGGTAGCCCCCTGTTCCATGATATAGGTGACCTCAGTGCTACGATTGACGAACTCTACCACGGCCTGACCCCGCAGGTCTTGATTGGATCCTTGTGGAAGGTCTAGTTTCTGATAAATTGACTTGGTGTGTTCCCCTATAACAGTGCTTTCCACATCCAATACGGAGGCGATGTACTCGTCATCGTATCCTCCAGCCACTAATTCAAGAACGTTTGCCTCCATTTCGGTCAGGTCATCCATCATCGAGTGTGATTGCCTGAGATGGAGCCTCACCAACTTCTGCACTATGCTCGGATCCAGTACTGTCTGGTCCGCGACAACTGCTTCCACCACCCTTATCAGTTCTGCCACGTCATCTATCGTATTCTTCAGAAGGTAGGCTTTCCGCTCTGGCCCGTTCTTGATTAGTTCCATGACATAGGCTAGTTCGTCGTAGGCGGAAACGATGACCATGGCCGTCCCCGGATGGTGACGTGCGATTCTATGGGCAACTTCTATGCCGTTCATCTTCGGCATCCTGACGTCTAAGATGGCAACGTCCGGAGCTAACTCGATCGCTTTCTCCAAGGCCTCTTCGCCGTCCGCCGCGACACCGACTACCTCGAAATGAGGCTGGGTCTCTAATATTCTCCTGTAATGCATGCGGACAAATTGAGAGTCATCCGCCAATAATATCCTTAACCGCTCCATTCCCGACTTCTCCTACCCTAATAGGCGTACAGAAACACGGTTTGGCTCCGATATGGCACAGCGGCCAGTGACACATTCCTCTACTCCCATAACTTCCATCACCTACCCTTGTTTTGCGCCCGGCAAAGCCTATATATGCCGGGCCGTTGGAAATCGCTGTTCCCTATTTCAACGATGACCCGGACCGGGTATGTCCCCTATATTATGCATTCTATGCCCTGGTTTTTAATAGAGCAAATTGCCCTGGATTGTGGTGATTTCGACCAGGTTCGCATCTAAATAAGGCCCCTCATGTTCTAGCGAGATCTTTTACGTGCGCACCCAACCTGGGACAACGTGATTAGTTTTCGGGATGTAGGATAGAATAAGGGCACTAAAACGAGTGCAGGTTTGAACTTGGAGACTTCGAGGTACAATGCGCTTTCGGCGGAGGAGCGCTCCGTAA
>ENA-ORDI01000861-ORDI01000861.1-marine-metagenome-genome-assembly--contig:-NODE-861-length-18655-cov-5.635698_pt1 | contig 18655 bp, 19 predicted proteins | sample MGYA00248628_ERZ508525 | MGnify/ENA primary metagenome ERZ508525 (study PRJEB26195, sample SAMN05422138) | marine metagenome | isolation source: East of Porto Seguro, South Atlantic Ocean | place... | reverse complement strand
AAGAATTTGCTGGCTCGTATTACAATAGAATATGAGAAGATTGAAAATATTAAACCGGAAAATCGTGACACATTACTTGCGGATTTAAAAGAAAGAACCGGCTTAAATATTCAAAGTTTCGAATTCCGTAGGATGAACTTTCTAAGGGATACAGCACGTATCAGGATTTATTACAAAGAATAAAAAAGATTGATTAAACAAATAACCATTCATCGGTTTGGTATAATTGAATTAATTGATGCAACAAAGTGTATAAGATTACAAGAATAACGGTAGGGTATTGGCTATTTTTTCTTTTTATTCAAAGTTCCTACGGATTAGATGATAATCAATCTTGGACTAGTATAGGTTTTGAAAAAAAACTTCCATACTCGCTTAAACTTGAATTTGAGCAAGAACTAAGATTAAAGGACCAGCTATCTACATTTAACCAAACCTTCTCTGAAGTATCGCTTTCATATAAGGTTTTTGACGGCCTGAATATTAATATACCCTATCGCTACGCTATTTTTGACGATAAGGTTAAACAGCGGTTAAGTTTTAGTGGATCCTATAAATACAGTTTTAAACCGATAAGCCTGAAGTATCGTGCAAGATTTCAACGGACTAATGAGAAGGAAAAGAATGCTAAAGATTTGATCAGAAATAAATTTACAATTGAGTATAAATTAGATAAAAAGATTGAACCCTATGTTTCTGGGGAATTGTTACATCTTTACAAGACAGATCAGAGACCGCTTGATGAATATCGAGTTTCATTTGGTGTTACCGTTGACCTTCCGCGAAAGAAGTCAATTAAGATTTTCTACACGTATAAAAAAGAGGACATCACCAAATCAAGTCCGGATGAAATCAATGTGTTTGGTTTGGCCTATAGTTTCAAAATATAATAGCATATTTTACTTTGACGAAAACAATTTCTTATGACACCTATTCCAATTCAACAATAAACGAGGTTTTTTGTTAGTGGAATAATGAATTATATTTTGGCATTAAGAAGTCGATGAAATGACCAAACCTGAACTGAAACATCAATCCCCGCCCAGCGGGGTTTTTTGTTTATGGGATGATGGGTAGATTTGGATATGATTGAAGGAGATTAAAATGAAAAAACAAAATTATCTTCGCGTTTACGTAACTGTCCGGCATAGCGGTCCCGGTGCCGAAAAACAACCGGGAGGACTATGTCTGGACTGAGTCGTCGTCAATTTTTAAGTGCTGTAGCCAAACCTGCTGTAGCAGCAGTGATCCTGACCCGACCCGACATCATGGGCAAGGCTCTTGCGGCTGTAAAAGATACAAACGGCCACCCGGAAAATATCGCCAGGGATGAATCGTTCTGGTTCGAGATCCAGCAGGCCTATACCGCAGACCGTAGCATGATAAACCTGAACAACGGCGGCGTTAGCCCGGCGCCGGCTATTGTACAGGAAGCCATGAAGCGGCACCTTGATTATTCGAACACATCTCCGGCCTACACCATGTGGCGGATCCTGGAACCCCAGCGGGAACCCATCCGCCGCCTGGCCCGGTTTTTTCATTGTGATGCGGAGGAAGTGGCCCTGACCCGCAACGCATCTGAAGGATTGCAGATCCTGCAGAACGGTTTTGACCTTGGCGCTGGTGATGAGGTACTGACCACTACCCAGGACTACCCACGGATGATCAACACATTTAAACAGCGGGAATGCCGGGAAGGTATTACCATCAGGCAATTTCCCATTCCAGTACCAGCAGAAAATGATGATGAAATCGTGGGACTATTTGAAGAAAATATTACATCTAGGACCAAGCTGATCCTCATGTGCCATATGATCAATATTACCGGCCAGATCCTGCCGGTAAAAAAGGTGGTACATCTGGCCCGCAGGAAAAAAATTCCCGTCCTGGTTGATGGCGCCCATTCCTTTGCCCATTTTGATTTTACCCTGCAGGACCTGGAATGCGACTACTATGCCACCAGCCTGCATAAGTGGCTCTGCGCGCCCCATGGTACCGGTATGCTTTTGTGCGCCGGGAGAAAGTTGCCGGTCTCTGGCCCCTGCAGGCGCCGGTAGAATGCAATATGGATGATATCCGCAAGTTCGAGGAGATCGGTACTCACCCGGCAGCAAACTACCTGGCCATTGGTGACGCCCTCACTTTTCACCAGGGTATAGGCAGCAAGCGCAAGGAGGCCCGTCTCATTTACCTGCGCGACCGCTGGGCCAGGAGAATAGAAAACCATGACCGCATCCGGTTACACACCAGCCTGCGTCCCGGCAGGGCCTGCGGGATCGCCACCGTACAGATTGAAGAAATCGACAGCAGCGCCTTGGCCAGCCACCTGTGGAAGAAGTACCGCATCTTTGTGGTGGGCATCAAGCACCCGGAGTTTGAGGGCATCCGCGTAACACCTCACGTGTACACAACACTGGAAGAAATTGACCGTTTCAGTGAAGCCATGGAAGATGTTCTCAAGAACGGGATCCCGAAATCTTAATGCGGTTGCTCTATCCGTTATTTATTTACCTTTTTGGTGCAGTGTTGGCTCAGGCCACATCTGTCGAAAAAAAGGTGATTTCCACCTCGGATGCGCCCCGGGCTATCGGTCCTTATTCCCAGGCACTTAAGGTGGGCAATACTCTGTATTTGGCCGGGCAGATCGCACTGGATCCAGAAACGAACAGAATGGTGGAAGGTGGCATTGAAGCCCAAACTCACCGTGTACTGCAAAACCTGGGAGCAGTACTGAATGCTGCCGGTTTCAGTTTTTCAGACGTGGTACAGGCGCAGGTCTTTTTGGCCAACCTGAATGATTACAAGGCTATGAACAGTATCTATGCCGAATATTTTAACAAGGCGCCACCGGCTCGCGCAGTTGTAGAGGCGGCTAAAATTCCTAAGGGTGCTCTGGTGGAAATCATGATGGTGGCCGTCTCGCCCATTCAGTACGAACCATAGAAATTAAAAAAATAGCTATTGTGAACAAATAATCACGCAGAAGACTCCGCCTAGCGGGGGTTTTTGTTCCGGAGATGATGGGTAGGTTTGAATATGATTAACCGTATCATACTTCTCTTTTTTATTGGGTTGGGTTTTGCTGAAACAGGCAATATTAGAATTACAGTATTATCAACCATGGTTGCCGATTATGATTATTTAGGAGAATGGGGCTTTTCAGCATTAATAGAATCTGGCGGTGAAAAATTATTATTTGATACAGGATTCAGGGAAAATACTGTATTAGAGAATGCAGAAAGCCTTAGGGTTGATCTATCAGCAGTAGAACATGTTTTTCGAAGCCATAATCATTTAGACCACACAGGTGGGTTGATCAGGCTTCGTGAAACGCTGATGTCAATCAATCCCAAAGCAATGCAGTATGTCCACGTTGGGAAAGGAATATTCCTGGAAAGGGTATCTGATGGTAAGAACTGGAACACCTTTATGGGGTATAAGGAGAAATTATTGAGTTTAGGTGTTGAATTTATTTATCACGAATCCCCTGAAGAGATATTACCAAATATCTGTACCACTGGTTTGGTCCCTAGGTATCATAATGAGAAAAACTGGTTGGGATTCAGGAAAATGAAAATAAATGGAGAAAGTTTCCTGCGGTATCCAAGGGTACACCGTGGAATGCCCAAAACTTCAAAGGTATCTCTGAGATGTAATTTTTAACTATTAATCTCCTCCTAGATTGGTTGTGTAAAAAAGTAAGCCTCTCATTATTTTAGGGGCTTACTTACATTAAAAAAGAACCCCATCGTTAAATCTTAAACATGATTGAGGAAACCAGCCTTTTTATAATTGTTTCCACAGTAATTTGTAAAGTGAAACGGGATAATTTATTCTATGAATAGCGTCATTATTAATTTTGGACATGTTCAATAACTTTATTTTAATAAAAATACCTTAAATGTCAGATCTGTTGACAGGCTTATTACAGGAATCAGTCAGTGGCATTGCCTTGGGCTGTATTTATGCGCTTATTGCTTTGGGTTTTACACTCATTTATAAAGCTACCGAAGTGGTGAATTTTGCCCAGGGCGAGATCATGATGGTGGGGGCTTATATTAATTTCTTTTTTGTTACTCAATTTTCAGCCATGGCTGGTGGGTTGACGGGTTGGGTATTTATTGCAGCACTATTCTGTTCAATCATCTTTGCTGTCTTTTTTGGAATAATTCTTGATTATATCATCAATCGACCCTTGAAGGGTGAACCGGTATTTTCAATCATTATGGCAACGATCAGTCTGGCCATTATTCTCCGGTCCTTGACTGCCATGATTGCCGGTCCTATTAGTCTTGTCCCGGTTTCACCTTTTGGGGATAGTACAATAAAAACCGCTGGGATCGTTATTTCTGTATTGGACCTGGCGATTATTATTTGTGCTGTTATTCTCATGAGTTTATTCTTTTTCTTTTTTAATAAGACTCGCTGGGGTATCGCCATGAAAGCCACTTCATCTGATTCAGAAACTGCCCAACTAATGGGAATACCTGTAAAACAGGTTTATCGTATTGTATGGGTATTTGCAGCAATTGTAGGTGTAATCAGTGGTGTATTACTGGCACCGCGCATGGCCCTACTTGATACATCCATGAGCTATCTTGGATTAAAGGCATTTCCCGCAGCGATCCTGGGCGGCTTCGGTTCCATCCCCGGAGCTGTTGTAGGCGGTGTTATTTTAGGAATTATTGAAACAGTAAGTATGGGCACGCTTTCATTCCATTTCGCATGGATAAAGGAAATAAATGACATTATTGTTTGGATCGTTTTAATTGCTGTACTGATGATAAGGCCGGATGGTTTGTTTGGCATAGCAAAGGTGAAGAGAGTCTAATGAAAGGTCGCTACGAAGATGAAAACCTGAAATGGATTCCCGTATTGATTCTTGCTGTATTCCTTTTACCTTTTGTTCTTAAAGGGGTCACGTTCAGTTATAAATATTATCTATATATACTTAACATGGCCGGTATCTATATCATCCTCACGGTTGGTTTGGATCTATTGAGCGGTTTTACAGGATTAATGTCTTTGGGACATGCGGCCTTTTTAGCCATTGGTGCTTACACGTCTGCAATATTAGTTGACCAAGCTGGATTGCCTTTTGAGTTGTCGTTAATCATTACGCCCATCATTGTGGGTCTATCTGGTTTTGTGATTGGTTTTCCTGCATTACGAATTGAAGGTATGTATTTGGGCTTAACGACTATGGGATTTGGGTTTATTGTTAAGCGTCTCATTATTGCACTTCGCGAATGGACAGGTGGTGCAGGCGGATTGCAAGTTTCTAAAGCTACATTCTTCGGGTTAACCATTAGAAACGATTGGGATAATTATTTTATGATATATACGTTTGTTATTCTAGCTGTTATTATTGCCAGAAGAATTGTCCAATCCAAACTTGGCCGTGCATTTATGGCCATTCGCGATTCGGAAAAAGCAGCTCAAGCATCAGGGATCCATTTGGCAAAATATAAAATGATGTCCTTTTTCATTTCAGGAATGTTTGCCGGTTTCGCAGGTGTTTTATTTGCCCATACGAGCCATTTTATTTCTACAGATCATTTCGACATTTTATTATCAATATTTTTTATCGTTATGATTCTTGTGGGTGGCGTTGGTTCAATTTATGGTGCGGTGTTGGGCACCCTTTTTATTGTATTAATGGAAAATTTGTTTATCCCCTTATTTGAAGATGGGTTGGCTCAAATAATTCGTATAGAATCTGGTGAACTTCAAGTATTCATTTTTGGTTTAATAATGCTGTTATTTATTATATTCCAACCACAAGGTTTGTATGGAATGTGGCTCAAAATGAGAATTTATTGGAAATTGTTTCCATTCAATCCGCGCAAGCGGTTCACTTAAACCAAGGAGTTAATCATGAAGCGTATTGTTTCAATCATTATAATGTCAGCCCTCATTTGGACGGGTTGTGGAAATCGGACAACGTCTCCCGGTGTATCTGATACTGAAATTCTTATCGGCAATATTCAGGACTTGAGTGGTCCTATGAAAGAATTGGGCGCAGTATTACCTGCCGGTTCCAATCTGTATTTCCAATATATCAACGACAAAGGTGGAGTACATGGCCGGCAAATTAGAATGATAGTAGAAGATCATCAATACAATCCTCAAAAGGCTGTAGTTGCGGCAAAGAAATTGATTGAAAAAGATCAGGTGTTTTGTCTTTATAATGTGATTGGAACATCACCTTGTGAAGCAATTAGACCCATCTTGGCGGAAACAGAAATTCCTCTTATTGCTCCAGCTACTCAATCCGGAACCATGTCTGATTTGTCTCGCACTGCCGGGGATTTGATTTTTCACACAGACACGGGTTATGATAAACAGACGAATATTCTTGTAGATTATATCCTTAAACAGGATCCAAATGCCAAAATAGGTGTTATTTATCAGGACGATGATTATGGCGAAAATGTATTGAAAGGTGCAACTGAAGCTGAAAGTCGTACAGGCGTATCTATTCAAAAAGAAGCTTTCCAACGGGGCGCAACGGATTTTGCCGGTCAAGTTGGTAATTTGATTAAAGGTGGTGTAAATCATGTGATAATCGCCGGGGTGGTCAAAGAGCCTATTATTGTCATGAAAACCGCAGCTAAGATGGGATTTTCACCCCAGTTTTACGGTACAAGTCCTACAATGGATCACCGCGTAGCGTTAGCTGCCGGTTCAGCCGGAGAAGGATTCATAGCAGCTAATTTTGCATATTTATGGAATTCGGAAGCTCCGGCAGCTGTTCATTATAGAGAAATGTGTGCTAAATATGAAGTTCCGGAAGCTTATATGGGAATGTATCATTTCTATGGATATATTACCGCTAAAGTTCTTGTAGAAGGGCTTAAACGTGCTGGTAAATACCCCACACGTAAACGCTTGATCAATGGAATGGAAACACTTAATAAATGGGATTCTGGAGCTTTCCCACCCATAACATATAATTCCAATGATCATGCCGGGACTGAATCCGTCATTCTGGTTCAAGTAAATGACGGCGTTCAGACAGTTATTACTGACTGGGTTGATTGATTGTATGTAAAAAAAGCCTGCGGTGTATTAACCGAAGGCTTTTTTTCTATGTCCGGTCTGCAAATTAAAAACGTACGTATGCATTTTTCCGGAGTGCGTGCCTTGGATGATATATCCTTTAACGTAAATGAAGGTGAAATATTTTCATTGATTGGTCCCAATGGTTCAGGGAAATCAACTCTGTTCAATTGTATCAATAGATTTTGTAAGCCACAAAAAGGTAATATCATTTACAATAGTATCGATTTATTAAAATGCAACCCTCATCAGATCGTTAAACAAGGAATATCAAGAACCTTCCAAAATCTTCAAAATGTACCATACATGACATTGCTGAATAATGTTCTACTGGGTGCTCACAACCGATTGACAATTAGGGATACTATTAATCGCTGGATCTCACAAAAAGAGAGGGAACGGGAAGAGGGACTGGCTTTGGAAGTCATGGATTTCCTGGGAATCGCTAATCTTGAAAATAAGTATTTGAGCGGGCAGCCTTATGGTATCCAGAAACTGGTGGAAATTGCCCGAGCGTTAATCTGTCAACCTAAAATGATTCTCATGGATGAACCGGCAGCTGGAATGAATGACCAGGAAACATTGGAAATAGGGAATATAATTTCGGAGATCAGGGATGTTCTTGGAATAACGGTGTTAGTTGTTGAACATGACATGAATTTAGTCATGAGTATATCCGATCAAATTTGTGTCTTGGATTCCGGTAAAATCCTGGCCCAGGGCAAACCGGATGAAGTGAAAAATCACCCTGATGTGATTAAAGTATTTTTAGGAGATGAAGCTGATGCTTAAAATGATAGGCGTTGAAACCTTTTATGGCAAGATTAAAGCTTTGCATGGTGTTTCCCTCGGTGTTGAAGCAGGTCAGCTGGTTTGTATTCTCGGCGCCAATGGTGCGGGTAAAACCACCATCCTGAAAACGATTTGCGGCATTACCGAACCGGAATATGGCACGATTCATTTCAATGATATACAGATCGATCGTAAAGATCCGGAAGACATTATTAAACTGGGAATTTCACTCGTCCCTGAAAATCGCCGCATTTTTCCTGAGTTGACCGTGTATGAAAATCTCATGATGGGCGGCTTTCTCATTAAAAACAAAGAACTGTTTGCAGAGCAGATTAAAAAAGTCACAGAATATTTCCCTATATTGGAAAAAAGAGGGGCACAATTGGCGGGTACCTTAAGTGGTGGAGAACAGCAGATGCTAGCCATAGCCCGTGCCTTAATGTTGGATCCAAAACTTTTATTATTGGACGAACCTTCTCTAGGCTTATCACCGATTTTGGTACAAGAAATTTTTACCATTATAAAAGACCTCCATCAATCAGGAGTTACTATTCTTTTGGTTGAACAAAACGTGAACCAAGCTTTGAAAATTGCTGACTACGGCTATGTACTCACATCTGGAAAAATATTCCTGAGTGGAACGTATGATGAACTCTATGAAGAAGAAAAAGTGCGTGAGCAATATTTAGGCGAAGGGAAATATACCCGACGAGCCAAATTGTGGGGTGGCGGATGATAAATATTGATTATGAAAAATATAATACCCTTCCAAAATTATTTTGGCGTCAGGTTCAGCAATTCGCTAAAAAAACAACAATTTGGCATAAACAGGAAGGGGTTTGGAAATCCTTGAATTGGGAAGATTACGGAAATTATTCTAAAGAAATCGGGAATGCTCTCATGGCTTCAGGGATTCAAAAAGGCGATAAAATTTCCATCTTGAGCGAAACAAGGCCTGAATGGGTCATGTGTGATATGGGCATTATTTGTTCAGGCTGTGTGACAGCTCCGATTTACCATTCCAATACAGAAGAACAAGTTTTCTATATCGCCGATCAAAGTGACAGTGTTCTTGCTTTTGTTGAAGACCAGGAACAATTAGATAAAATGTTGGCCATTTGGGATCGCCTGCCGAATATTAAAAAAATTGTCGTTTTTGATCGTTACTATCCATCAGATCTTCCGAATGTTTTTTCCATTGAACAGTTCAGGCAGTTAGGTCGAGAATATGGTGAAAAACACCCTCGCCAATTTGAGGATTCGATTACCAACAGCCAACCCAATGACCTTATCAGTTTTACCTATACTTCCGGTACCACAGGAGACCCTAAGGCTGGCATGTATACAAGCAGAAATATAATAGCCAGCGCAAAATATTTACCTGATGCAATCGGCCTAACTCGAAATGATTTTTATGTATGTTTTTTACCTTTGGCACACATCGCGGAAAGGTTAGTTGGCCATTTCATCAGGTTTATCTCCGGACATCCTGCTGCATTTGCTGAAAGTATAGAAGATATGCCGCAAAATATTCGCCAAACAGGACCCACTGTTGTTTTTGGCACGCCCAGGGTTTGGGAGAAATTTTATGCCCGAATAATGACCGGGATTGGGGATGCCACCTGGATTCAGAAAAAGTTATTTCACTGGGCGATAAACGTGGGTAAAGAAAACTGTGAGATCAGAGAATCCGGAAAGACACCTGGATTAGGGATGAATGTGAGATTAAGGATCGCTAAGTTTCTAATACACGATAAGATCAAAGATATTTTTGGCGGAAAGATTCGAACTATTCTTACAGGTGCAGCACCTATTTCACGGGAAATTATTCACTTTTTTAATTGGGTTGGTTTGGATGTATATGAAGCATATGGTATGACGGAAACATCTGGGGTTATTACCATACAATCCGAGGGCAAGACGAAAATTGGATCTGTTGGTATTCCTATACCCGGAACGGAATTGAAGATACTGGAAGACGGAGAAATCTGTTGTCGGGGAGAGCAAAATATCCAGGGCTATTATAAAAATGAAGAAGCGACGAATGAATTATTAAAACCCGATGGTGAGGGCGGTTTTTGGCTGCACACCGGCGATGTGGGACATATTGATGAAGAGGGGTATTTATTTATTACGGATCGGAAAAAAGATATAATCATTACAGCAGGTGGTAAGAATGTTGCTCCACAAAATATTGAGAATCTCATGAAGACCAGTCCATATATTTCACAGGCCATGGTTAATGGTGACAAAAAACCCTATTTAATCATGCTGGTAACTTTGGATGAGGATGAAATAACCAAGTTTGCCCGGGACCAAAAAATCCTGTATCAGGATTTATCAGATTTGACTAAAAAACAAGATGTGATTGATTTAATTCACCATGAAATATCTACATTGAATAAAGAATTAGCGAGTTATGAAACAATTAAGAAATTTCATATTCTCGAAGAAGAATTGGATCAAGATAAAGATGAGGTCACGCCAACCTTAAAAGTGAAACGCAAGGTTGTTATTGCTCATTATCAGCATTTTATAGATGGGATGTATAAGTCGTAAACTAAATTCAAATCAATAGTTATTCTTCACCAGACATTTCAGTTTCATATTAAAACATAACTCTTCGTTCTTATTCCAGCGCGAATCTCCCTGTAAATTCAAGGCTTATGGAAATCAATTCTAAGTCTGGATCCCGTCTTGAATCCTTTTTAGAAAACCCTTCAAAAGCACTCTGGACTTTGGCAATTCCCATCATGTTTGGCATGGGAATCCATACACTCTATAACATTGTGGATATGATGTTCATTGGACGATTGGGTGGGAATGCCATTGCCGGTGTTGCCTTCAATATGCCGGTCTTTTTTCTCATGCTGGGACTTACCATGGGATTGGGATCCGGCGTCACCGCCTCAATCGCAAGATTCATTGGAGAAAACAATAAACGGAATGCGGATAACAGCGCAGAACATGCATTGGCCATGGCGGCTGTTATTGCCCTTATTTTTACATCTGCGGGATTGCTTTTCGGTGACAAAATTTTGGCAGTGCTTGGTGCGGAGGGTGAGATCCTGAACCTGGCATGGGATTATCTATATATCATTATCATTGGGTTACCTTTTATGATTTTTTCAGGATTCTTTCGTTCAATCCTGGCCGGGGAAGGCGATATGAAATTTCCCATGATGGTTGCCGGGTTCGGAACAATCCTGAATATCATTTTAGATCCCATTTTTATTTTTGATTTAGACAATTATGGCGGTATCGGTTTTGGGATGGGCGTAAAGGGTGCTGCAATGGCTACCGTGCTCTGCCAGCTTATTATATTTATCATTTTTATTTATATGCTTTTTGTGAAGGAACACGCCTATATCACATTCAGGTTAAAAGATTTTTCACCATCCAAAGAAATCCTGTGGGATATTGTGAAGGTGGGTTTACCTGCATCCATGTCCATGATCATTATGGCAGCGGGGCAGGGCGTATTCAATAAAATATTGATCCATTATTCATCACAGACCGTTGCAGCGTATCAAGTGGCGGGACGCTTGGATATGCTCATTTTTCTGCCCATTTTTGCTATCGCAGGCGGCATGACAACTCTCGTTGGAATGTTTTACGGTGCCAATAAAATTGACGCCTTGAACCATATTGTGAAATACGGAATATCCAGTGCATTCATGATTACAATGATCTCCTCTGCCTTTGTTTATTTTTTTGCAGAAACATTTTCCTCATGGTTCACGCAGGACCAGGAAATCATTCATGTATCGGTTGGGTTTTTAAGGCTTCTTTGCCTGGTGTATCCATTGGTAGCCATTGGCATTACATCCGGTCGCGTGATGCAGGGATTAGGAAAAGGAATTCCCGTTTTGGTCATTACAACCGTTCGAGTTCTCGGTGTAAGCGCACCTTTAGCATTATATTTCAGTTTTGTTTTGGATAAACCAGTGGAATGGAATTGGTATGCCATGATGATATCAACCGGTATTGCATTTATTATTGCTGTAAGTTGGGTCCGGCTAGAAATGAATAAAATAAATCAACTTCAGGAGGTGCCCGTATGAGCCGTTTATCTGTTACAGAAATTCAGGAAAAATTATCCGCATTGAATGAATGGGAATTTAAAGATAACACCATCCGAAAAACATTCACATTCGAAACGTATATGGAGAGCATCGGATTCATTAATCGATTAGCTGAAATAGCAGAAGAAGCAAACCATCATCCCGATATGGTGGTAGGTTGGTGCAGGATTGATGTTGCATTTACTTCCCACGATCAAGGCGGTGTGACATTAGCCTGTATAGAGATGGCGAAAAAAGCAAATAAATGTTAAAACTAATTGGAAAAGCAGTCTTAATCATTTTTGGATTGATTATTTTATATTTGTTAACATGGCCCACTGGCATTGATCCTGTGGCCTGGACGCTACAAAAATCGCCGGGGATTACTGGTGATTATGCGCCAAATAATTTACTGTCGAAAACAGAAATATTCGGGAAGGGAATGGGTGTAGGTCCGGAAGATATTGATGTGGACGATCAAGGATGAAATGTATTTTGCAAATGGTGTGGCTGTCAGTCCCGACCAGACATATTTACTCGTGAATGAAACAGGTGCTTATAAGATCACAAAAATTTGGATTGCAGGAGAAAAAAAAGGCCAATCTGAAATATTCATGGAAAACCTGCCGGGGGTTCCTGATGGGATCTCCTACAATGGTGATGGCATATTTTGGGTGGCCTTTCCATCCAGAAGGGCAGATATCCTGGATAATTTGGGACCTAAACCTTTTTTACGTAAAGTTGTTATGCGCTTACCCCAATTTCTCTAACCGGCACCCGAACGATATGGATTTGTCATTGGTGTAGACGAGAATGGAAAAGTAATTTATAATTTGCATGACCCATCCCCGGAATCCTATTCACCCATTACCAGCGTGGAAGCCCATAAGGGCTTTTTATACTTTGGCAGTTTGACCTATAATGGAATTAGGCGCATGCCGACACCCGAAACTATTTTTAATTTTTAGGTAATTGGCTTCCCAAACATTTTTTTAATCAACCAATTATAAAATCGTTCCGGTATGAGCCGAACAATCCATATCAAAATATGGTAAGGCCAGGGATAAATGTAGGTGGAGTATCCCAAATCGATCACCTTCACAAACCGTTCAGCAGCATCTTCAGCTGATTTCATAGGAAATCGCCTGGCGGGACCTTTTACGATGGGTGTGTCCACAAATCCCGGACAAATGGATACTGCTTTAATAGTGTATTTCTGGAGTGTGGGCCGCCAGGAATCAAAGATCATTCGAATGGCAATTTTGGATGCAGAATAGCCGCCATGATAGGGTAGGGGCATGAAACTGGCGACGGAACTGATGCAAACCAAGGCACCACTGTGTTGCTCTTTCATGTTTGGAATAAATGGCATCAAGGTATTTGTAACACCCAAAATATTTGTATTTAGAATCGAATTAATTTGTTCACTTGATCCTGTATAAAGGCCATCATCGCCACCAATACCTGCATTGGCGATAGCGATATCAATTCCGCCAGCATCCTTCATGAATTGTTCCGCAACCGATTTACATTTTTCCGCATCCTGTACATCCAATTTATAGACGAAGGGTGTACCGCCTAGATTTTTGCATTCTTGTGCCACTTCATGTAGGATATCTTCCCTTCGGGCTGTGAGCCCAATAGTGAAGCCTTTTTTTGCATAAGCCAATGCTAATGCTTTTCCGATTCCGGAGGATGCGCCTGTAATTAATACTTTTTTCATTTTTATAAAGTTAACCTTGTGGAAGTTTAAAACTTATCAAAGATTTATTGAGGTTAAAAAAATAATTGTCATTGCGAGTGCCAGCCTGCTCCCGACTAGCGGAAGGGGTGGCAGGTAGCGTGGCAATTTCGTTTTATTGGGCGAGATCGACGCCACATCTGCATAAATAGATTTCTCGCGATGACATTTTATAATGGAAAAATCATTCCCTCCCGTGTAACATCAAAGCGGTTCGAACGAATTAAATTTGAAGCGGCACCATTCCTTATGGCCGGATTGGAATGATTAAAATGGATGAAATGAACCTTATTTCGATTGGACGAATTCAAGTTATACAACGTTTCCATGGATTCCACAATAAACGGATGGGGAATTTCACCCATGTCCCGATTAGGCAATTCATCCTGTGAGTAAAATGTACCATCCAGTAATGCAATATCTATGTGTTGGATCACTTCAAAAATTTCCTGATCCCATTTTTCCCACTTATCAATATCGGGGATAAATAATACCGATTGTTTTAATCCCATAATTTTGTAGCCCACCGTTTCAGAATATTCATCTCGATGGGGAACCAGAAATGGCTCTATTATTAATCCATTCGCCAATTTGATCTCTTTATCATTCTTCATGGGTTGGATCTCTATATTGTTTAATTGAACCAATTGATTCCATGGTCCATTCGATTCCAGGAATTCTTTCATTTCGGGCATAGCAAAAACCGGAACATCTTTGGCACCCATTACTTCCCGCCCCAAATGAAGGAGACCTGTATAATGTCCCATGTGGGCATGGGTGAGAAAAATTCCAGCCAATTCTGAATCATGCTCTTTGGTAAGAATTCGATATTGTTCCGGGAAATCCGGTGTGGCATCAATCATCCAACTTTTTCCAGATCTTGGATCCACAATACCGACACAGGAGACTTTTTCTTTGTCACCATTTGTCCAAAGTTCCTTACAGCACCTTTTTTCACATCCCGCATGGGGTGAACCACCATCCTGGGCGATGCCTAAAACAACAACATAGGGAGAATCTTGTGAGAACGGAAATCCGATGAATAAAATGAATGAGAAAAAATATTTCATTCTACAATTTGATCTGAATATTTTTCCGATACATCCAATAAAGTACTAACCAAAATCCTAAAACATGGGTCAGGGCAAAAAGGAGTGAGCCATTCAAATCACCAGCAAAAGGGACAAAAATGGTTTTATATAAATAACTGTAGGTGCTGACAGATTTCCCATCAAAATTCATTTTAACAGCCAGAATTGTTTTTGTCCAGAATCCAGACGATACAAATAGAAAAATGGAATTGGTCCCAAAAACTTCAAAAACCCAGAATGGTTTTTTCCACAATTTGATATCAATCAGATAGGTGAGCCCCGATAGTATCAAAGCGGCAATGCCGCCTGTAAATAATACATAAGAACTGGTCCAGATCGCTTTATTGATGGGGAAAATGAATCCCCAGATCCATCCAACGACAACAAGTCCGGCACCGAAGATGGCCATGCGTTTTGTACAATCGGTATAATTCTTGGTGGTGTGGAGCATGCCGCCCATGAGGTAGCCAATCAAAACGGTTCCAATACTGGGTAAGGTGCTCAACAGTCCTTCCGGGTCAAAAGGCATCCCGAATCCACCATAAAGATGATTTTCTCCAAAGAGCCAAATATCCACTTTACGAACCAAATTTCCTTCAAGTCCGTAAGGATCGCCTGTTCCACCCATCCAAAGTAATCCCCAGTAAAAAACAAGGATACCCGTGAGGATGGGTAAAAGTTGTTTGAAATCATAACGAATAATGAGCAGGGCACTAATGCCATAAGCGATGGCGATCCGTTGGAGAACACCCATATAACGGAAAGAAGACCAATCCCAATCCTGTTGAATAAAAGGGTAGGCATGAATGAGCCAGCCCGCCATGAAGATGGAAAAGGATCGCCAAAAAATGTGTTTATAAAATTTCGGGGAAGGATAATAATGCCATTTCACAAATGCGAAGCGCATGGATGCACCCACGAGAAAAAGAAAAAATGGAAATACCAGATCGGTCAGGGTACACCCGTGCCATTTGGCGTGCAGCAGGGGAGCATATACGTGTCCCCAACTCCCGGGATTATTCACGAGAATCATGAGGGCGATGGTCATGCCCCGAAAAATATCAATGGAATATATTCGTCTTGGTTCTGACATATTTTCTTACCACGAAGACACAAAGAAATAAAATTAACTTCGTGCCTTCGTGGTTAATTCAATTTTGATAAACTTCTGTTCCATACCAGGTAAGAGCCAATCCCTGCACAGCCAAATAGAAGTACAGACATACTGTAATTTTGGAAAATTAAATTCCCGATCCCGAATGTGAAGCCATAGATCATAAGGATCCCGGCGATCCATTGCATGAAAAATCCATGGCTCACAGGCTGTAGTGTATGGGTGTAACCTGCTATAACCGGCTCCCACCATCCGCCGGGTTGAACACGATCATAAAATTCTTTGAGCTTTTCAACTGGTTCAGGTTTTGTTAAAAATGTGGCTGTGACCCATGCAATAATCGCCAACGGTACAATGATCATGAGTTTATGATGAACTTGCAATGAAATGCCAAAAAGGACAGGTGCTGAACCAAATAATTCATAAACTTTACCTGCGGATACAGTTTGGCTCCAAGCCAGAATTTCCAACGAGATTGTAACCAAAATAGATGTGCCCAGGGCTGTGATCTCACTCCAGGCGTTCACACGCCACCAAAACCAGCGGAGAATAAGCACCAATCCTATCCCGGCTCCCATGGAGAAAATGAATTCCCATGCTTTGGAAATACTTTGCATTTTCATGGCTGTAAAGGCAGCAAGTATCATAAGCACTACTGTAAATATTTTCCCAACGAATACATAATGGGTGTCTGATTCATTGGGTTTATAAAATCGTTTATAAACATCATTAATTAAATAGGAAGCGCCCCAGTTAAGGTGGGTATCAATGGTGGACATGAATGCGGCCAAAAAAGATACAATCAGGATGCCTTTCATTCCCGGCCCCAGCAACGTGTTCATGACCAATGGATAGCCCGCTTTTACACCCAGTTCAGAATAAGATTCTGGGATGAAGGGGAACATAACAATGGATACAACGGCCACAATGATCCAGGGCCAAACACGGAGTGCATAATGAGCCAAATTAAACCATAATGTTGCCAAGAGTGCGTGTCGTTCATTTTTTGCTGATGACATGCGCTGAATGATATATCCGCCGCCGTCCGTTCCATGATGACTCCACCACATAACTGAAATGAAGATCATAAATTTTGAAAAGGGCGATTCCCAAAAAGTTGATGTTGTTATGCTCGCATCGGGCACAGGCGGTATAAATTTCAATGTATTTTCATGAACAGCATCGGAGCCCAATAATCCTGATAATTTTTCTAGGAGTGGTTCCATACCGCCCACATGATTTAACGCAATAATAGCAAGGGCAATGGAGCCGAACATGGCAATACAGAATTGAACAAGATCCGTTACAACCACACCCCAGAATCCAGAAAGGATCGCATAGACCAACGCGATGATGACACATAGCCAAACTGCAGTCCATTTATCCATATCCAGCATGACAGAAATGACGGATGCCATGGCATTAATGACCCAACCCATGACAATAAAATTATAAAGAATGGCAAAGTATCCCGCTTTAAATCCCCGGAGAAATGCAGCCGGTTTTCCACTATAACGGATTTCCAAAAGTTCATTATCCGTCAATACTTCAGCCCGGCGCCACAATCGTGAAAACAGGAAAACACCCAAAAGAGATCCCATAACCAAGTTCCACCAGAACCAGTTTTGCCAAATTCCCGGTCCCCGGACAAATTCCGTAATGGCTAAAGGTGTATCAGCAGCAAAAGTAGTTGCCACCATGGATGTACCCACGATCCACCATGGGAGGGTGCGTCCGGATAAAAAATATTCTTCCGTGCTGGATGCCGCTCGTTTTGAAAAATAGATCCCAACGCCTAACGAAAAAGCGATATAGACAAGTATGATTCCCCAATCGATCCAATGGAGAGAAATAGGTTCAGTCATAAATTTTTCTTAACTCTGTTGATTGAAAATAGTGGGAGAGTATATCAGTAAAGGAAGTGCCATTTAGAGACATCCCCAGAGCACCGATCTGGCAAAGACCCACTCCGTGACCCCAGCCGGCTCCCTTAAATGTAAATCGAGATGGAAGAGAATCGGCGGTAGAGTTTGCTTCAATGATAAAGGCAGAACTATATAAAAAATCAGGATGAAGAGCCCAGCGAATCTCATATTCGTTTTCTAAGATTAGATCGGATGGCTCACCGTTAATTTTACCATCGATCCGAAGTTGAATTATTCGTCCAGAAATACCTCGTTCTAAAGGCTGAAGTGATTGGATTGACTCGAATCGTTTTCCAGTTTTTCCATTAATGAGAATCGTTAATTCTTCCTGGGTGAATGAAACATTCCAGCGAAAGTAGGTACCGGATTTATCAACATTCCCCAAATATTTTTCGAGTTGATTTCCCGGCACATAATCCGGCCCACAAAAACAATGTTGATCATCTGTCAGCCATTTTTTTAAGTTTGATTCAGACTTGAGATTTGGGATGGTTGAATTATTCCCATCATGAATAGCACGGAGATAAGGCTTTGGTTCACCGCCCCACGCATTTTCATTATTTTCTGAAATGCCTCCACAGGATTTAGAATATCGTGTATCACAGATTTTTCCATCATAAATTAATATGCGTCCCCGCGTTTTTTCAGAGGCGGCAATCGCTGCATTCGTCAGATTTCCCATTCCCTGGTAGCGCTGACAGCAATCATCGTTACAGGCATCTAATCCCAGATCGGCATGTTTTTGCTCTGCTGCGGCCAGAAGCCATGAACGAGCGGCCACAGTTTGAGATTCCAGAAGGGCTTGCGGACATTCACCGCTCATTTCTGATGTGGCAACACATATAAGATATTTTTCCAGGGAAATG
>ENA-ORDI01000859-ORDI01000859.1-marine-metagenome-genome-assembly--contig:-NODE-859-length-18666-cov-5.020711_pt1 | contig 18666 bp, 11 predicted proteins | sample MGYA00248628_ERZ508525 | MGnify/ENA primary metagenome ERZ508525 (study PRJEB26195, sample SAMN05422138) | marine metagenome | isolation source: East of Porto Seguro, South Atlantic Ocean | place... | reverse complement strand
GCCTTTGGCAATCCAAAAGCTCAAGGCCTGGGGTGATACCCCAAAAAAAGCGGCCACATCCCGTTTTCGTCTTAGGCCCCGGTGTATCATAAGGTTATTTATTATTTCTTTTACATTTTCCATTATAATTAAATATTTCTGTATTTTTTACTTGTTTATTCAGTTTAACTTAAATAAAATTAACTAAAGGTTAAATACTTCGCAAGTAAAAAATGCTGAATAAAATAAGAAAACCAACCTTAAGTTCAGGGAATTTGAAAACAGTGTGCCTGCCAAACAGACGTGACACATATAAATAAGGAACCCTCACAATGAAAAAGATCATGCTCTTGTTCCTGGCTCTGTCTGTGCTTCCAGCACAAGACACCCAAACCTTAACCCTGAAATCCGGGGACAAGATCACCGGGCAAGTGGTGGAAGAAACAGAAACCACCATTACCATCATTAATCCGTTGATAGGACAAATGACCATCAATAAGTCCGAATTAAAACAACAGGTGGTTGTTATAACGCTTAAATCTGGTGATGTGGTGCGGGGTGAACTTGTAAGTCGATCCGCTGAAGCCATGGTTGTAAAATCCGCCTTTGGAGAAATTTCTATTCCATCTGATCAAATTGCAACGATAGATGACGGCGGCGCACCAACACAAGAAATACGCTATACACCATTTGGGACAACAGTCGTCACCAAAGAAGAATCTGATGATGAATGGTTTTTTTCCAAAGAGCGCATGATGGATATTTGGTTTGATCCCACAGGCTACACCATTGGCAAAAACAAGCTCTACATGAGCGGGCTCTCCTGGGGATTTGGTTTAACAGATAAAATGCAAATTACATCCAAGTGGACCAATTACTTTTTCCAGGATTTTAACGTCCGGCCAAAAATTAATCTGTTCAAAACCGGGAATGTAGAATCCCAATCAGCTTTTGCTGTGGGCGCCCACCTCCATACCCGAGGCCTCCCCGGTAAATATAAATGGGTGGATGATAAGGAAACGTGGTGGGATTATAGCGGATGGGAATATGACTCAACTTTAGGATATAGTAAATATACAGACTCCACACATATCGTAGAAGGTGGTTGGGTCAATTTTGGATCCAAAAGAGAAAAAGTTGATGAAGACTGGAATGATGAAGACCGCTATGAATACACAGGCTCTTGGGATGGCGATAAAATGTGGTTCGAGGTCTTCGGGGCCTACACCATTTCAAAACTTCGTTCCGGCGGCAATGGCCGCGTGAATACCACAGTGGGCGCCAGCGCTGTTATTTACCCTGATGAAGAAATTGCACCAAGACTTTATGGTGCCATCGATATTGATGTGACACGTAGCGTGAAGGTCATGGCAGAAGTATTCTACGACCCTTACTATGTAGAATGGCTGGATTTTTTGGATAATAATAATGATTCGAATTCAGATCTGTTTTTTGATATTGGATTCATGACAAATAAAGTTCCCTTATTTTGGTTCTTGGGTGCATCAGAGAACTTGTGGATAGGATACCATTTTCAACGACCCTTCATTGCATTTTACTGGAAACTCTAAATTAAAATTAAAGAGGAGATGAAAAAATGAAACTATTTTTTATTTTGGATTGCATCAACCCTGTTGATGCTTGGATTAACACGATTAATTCAGGCCATATTAAAAAATGTATTTAAAAATGTTGAATAAAATCAGGAGTTAAAAAATGAAACCAACTACGATTCTGTTGATTGCTCTTTTTACCGGGCTATTATTCGCCCAGGAAACAAAAACCATTACCCTGAAATCCGGTGACAAAATCACCGGAACGGTTGTGTCAGAAACTGACACATCCATAACTATTATTAATCCGCTCATGGGACAAATGGTTATCAATAAATCTGATTTGAAAGAACGGGTTATTACAGTCACATTAACATCGGGAGATAAAATAGGCGGAACATTGGTCAGCCGATCTGCAAAGGAACTTGTGGTTGCCACCGCTTTTGGAAATGTATCAATTCCTGCGGACCAGATCGAGACCATAGATGAGGCGGGGGCATCAGTGCCAACAGTGAGATATACGCCCTTCGGTACAGCTGTGGTTTCCAGATCGACCGGAAGTGATGAATGGTTCTTCAGCAAGGAGCGGCTCATGGATGTGTGGTTCGATCCCACGGGTTACGTCATTGGCAAAAACAAGCTCTATATGAGCGGCCTTTCCTGGGGGTTTGGTTTGACCGACAAGATGCAAATTACGTCCCGGTGGACCAATTATTTTTGGCAGGATTTTAATCTACGACCCAAAATGACACTTTTTAAAAAAGGAACGATAGAATCAGAGACATCCGCAGCTGCCGGGTTTCACCTGCACACCCGAGGCTTGCCCGGTAAATATAAATGGGTGGATGATGCACACAGGGAATACGATTATGATTATAACAGCGGTGAAGAAAACTCATACTATCGCGGTGGTTATGTGCGCCTGGGCGCTACAAAAGATGAAGATGGCTGGTATGATGATTTTCCAGGCAATGGAGACCAAATGTGGTTCGAGATGTTTGGTGCTTATACTGTTTCAAAACTCCGGTCCGGTGGGGATGGTCGCATGAATACAACATTTGGTGCCAGCGCTGTTATGTATCCCGGGGAAGATATAGCCCCCCGCATTTTCGCAGCCTTTGATACGGATGTAACCCAAAACGTGAAGGTTATGGCAGAAATATTTTATGATGCCTACTATCCTGAAATCCAGGACTTTGATAGTGATAGTAAAATGACATCATCCCTTCATTTTGACATTGGGTTTTTAACAAACAGAATTTCTTTTTCAGAAGATTTCTGGCTAGGCTTTCATTTCCAGCGGCCCTTTGTTTCATTTTACTGGAAAATATAGGAATTAATAATTTGTCAGTTCGCAATTACACCTATTACGGTTTTACACAAAGCATGTGCAGTACCTGTTTGGAGCAGTAGATTGATTAAACATGGCGGTGGTTGGCCTGCCATTTGGTACACCCTAAAGATGGGCCGAAAAGTGGGTTTCCAAAAAATGTGGAAGGCGCTCTCTTCAAAAAACACCTGTAAAACCTGTGCCCTGGGAATGGGTGGTCAGGTTGGCGGCATGCGCAATGAGCAGAACCACTGGCCGGAAGTATGTAAAAAATCCATCCAGGCCATGGCAGCAGATATGCGGGGCGCTATTCAGCCGGAGTTCTTCAAGCGTTTTTCCATTGATCAACTCCGACAATTTTCTCCACGGGAGATGGAACATGCGGGTCGTATCACAACTCCTCTTCTTCTTGCGCCGGGCGATACGCATTACAAACCTGTGAGCTGGGATGATGTATTCGGTCGCATAGAATCAAAGCTTAAGAAAACCGACCCTGATCGATCTTTCTTTTATTTTAGCGGGCGCTCTTCAAACGAAGCAGGGTTTCTGCTCCAGCTCTTTGCCCGCATATACGGAACCAATCATATCAATAATTGCTCTTTTTATTGCCATCAGGCCAGTGGTGTGGGACTCGCGGGCTCATTGGGAACCGGCACCGCCACCATTGAACTGGAAGACCTGGATCATTGTGATCTGTTTTTCCTGATCGGTGCCAATCCAAGCTCCAACCATCCACGCCTTTTGACAAAACTAAAAAATATCCGCAGGCGCGGCGGCAAGGTGATTGTTATCAATCCGGTGGTTGAAAAAGGATTGGTTGAATTCCGGGTTCCATCGGATCCCATGAGCCTGTTGTTTGGTTCCAAAATTGCATCAGACTATGTACAGGTTCGCCCCGGTGGCGACCTTGCTCTTTTTAGTGGATTGGCAAAAACTATTTTGGATAAAGGTCAAATCGATTCCGACTTTATTGAATCTGCTACTGAAGGGTTTGATAATTTTAAGGAAAGTATTCAAGAGTTGAGTTGGGGTGATATTGAATTGGGTTCGGGGCTCTCCCGCCAAGAAATTGAATCGGTTGGACAACAATATATAGGTGCTCAAAATGTGGTTTTTGGCTGGTGTATGGGTATCACCCATCACGCCCATGGAACGGCCAGTGTTCAGTCCATTGTTAATTTGGCTTTGCTTCGCGGCATGGTTGGGAAAAAGCATGCTGGCCTGCTCCCTATCCGCGGCCATTCCAATGTTCAGGGGATGGGGTCTATGGCAGTAACACCCGCATTGAAAACAGCAGTCTTTGATCGTCTTGCTACCGAGGGTGTTTCTGTCCCAACTATGACTGGGCATGATACCATGGCTTGTATTAAGGCGGCAGAGAAAAATGAAATGGATTTCGCTTTTTGTCTGGGTGGAAATCTCTATGGTTCCAATCCCGATTCCACAGCCACAGCTGCCGCATTATCCAAGATTGAAACAATTGTTTATGCCAGCACAGCTTTAAATACGGGACACGCCTGGGGCACCGGAAAAGAAACAATCATTCTTCCTGTCCTGGCACGGGATGAGGAGAAACAAAGCACTACCCAGGAATCCATGTTCAGTTTTGTGCGTCTGAGCGATGGGGGAATAAACCGACACCAAAACCTGCGATCAGAGGTGGAAGTTATATCTGAAATTGCCAGCCGTGTTTTGGGGAACGATGAACTTTTTAACTGGGGTGAACTGGAAGATCATAACAGCATTCGAAAAATCATTTCAAGAATTATTCCCGGGTATGAATCCATGGAAAATATGGGGAATACAAAAAAAGAGTTCCATATTCCCGGAAGAATTTTACATAACCCTACCTTTCCAACTGAATCGGGGAAAGCAAAATTTATCTATCATAGCATTCCTAATTTAAAACCATTAAAAGAAGACGAATTCCAGTTGCTCAGCGTTCGTTCTGAAGGACAATTCAACACAGTGGTTTATGAGGATGAGGATATTTACCGGGGACAGGATCGGCGCGATGTTATCCTGATGAACAAAGACGACATGGTTCGAATGGGGTTTATAAAGGATGATCGGGTAACAGTAAAAAGCAGGACGGGAACGATCCACCCTATTTTGGCAAGGCCTTTTAATATAAAACAAGGGACGGTCCTTATGTATTATCCGGAGGTGAATTCCCTTGTCAGTCAAGAGGTTGATCCATTATCACGAACACCGGGTTTTAAATCCACCCTTGTTAGAATTAGTGCGTCTTAAATTTTATTGCCTTCAGGGTAAATAAAAATGCTTCGAAAACTCATAGCCTGGTTTATCCGGCGTTCCCCTTCCACCAAGCGGCGTTTCTGGAAATGGTGGTATAATACTTTCACAACAAAAGCCAAAGATCAGGATTTCAAATTCATGAATTATGGATATGATGAGGATGGGTTTTATCCGGAATTGAATTCTGAAGATGAATCTGAGCGTTATCCCGTCCACCTCTATCATCATGTGGTTACGCAGGTTGATATTTCCGGGAAAAGGATATTAGAGGTAGGGTCGGGCCGAGGGGGTGGTGCTTCCTATATTGTCCGATATTTAAATCCTGCGTTGGTCCATGGTATTGACATTTCTGAGTCTGCTGTTGAGCTTTGTAATGAGATCCCCCAAGCTGAAAACTTATCCTTTGGGGAAGGAGATTCAGAAAATATTCCATTTGAAGATGAAACATTCGATGTGGTGCTTAATGAAATTATGTTTAAAATTTAAAAGAACTTTTTTTGATCATTGTTAATGAAGATCGGTGTCCAAGGGGAGAATTTCTTTCGCGTTTTAAAGCTTTTTGTGGTTGTTCGTCAGATATTATCGTTATTTCTGGCGGGTCTTCTTTCCCGTAGCGTGTAGTCAGCTATTGTCGTGATCAGTTTTTAAAACGAGGTGCTTACCGAACCGTTTTTAATCTTCTACTTGCTTTTTTGCAAATAAATTTATATAAACCATTAAATAACAAGGTTTAATAGAGTGGGACTGTGAGCTATATTACTTCAACAAATATCCAGGTTTTGCCTGTATACAAAAATTGTATCATGCGACCCTGCATCCAAATGCGTTTAGATAATGGTGAAATAGAAGATAGGCCAACAAACAAGTTTTGCCAATTTTAGAATGTTTAAAAGAAATATTGCATACGATTTTTTATCATCGATGTATTGTTTATATCGCAGACTTGATTTGTCAGCTCGCTAAAGATGGTACGAGGATTTGGCATGTTATTTACAAAACATCGTAGAAATGAACGTGGAAATCTAGTGTGCAGGGGATACATATTCAGCCAATTTATATGTTAATGATTATATAGGGGTTACCATCTATTTATCTAAATTTTAAGCTGTAATTATTGAAAATATATTTATTGATATATTATGTTAAAAGAAAATAATCCCAGAATAATAATTTTTGAATACAAACGATTAAAAGAAGAATTTAGATGGGTCACTGCACTTTTTCAGGTATTAATGAGAACGTAATCCTTGGCATTCTATTTTTTTGATTGAAACTTACCGGCTTTGTTCAATTGGGCTATATAAATAATCATAAATACATATGTGACGCTCCGACCCGGAAAACAGGGAATTTGGCTTTACATTTAACATGAGGATGGTTCCTTTACTTAATTTGCCTGGTATATAGGAGAGATATCCTTTTAACACTATATTTACAATGTGTTACGACTGTCCATAAAGATAACCATTATAAGAATTAGGTCTCCCTTTGTTGTAAGCCCAACTAGCTAAAATCATTTATACAGTATGGTATCTTGCGTTAGTGATGATGCTCATTTCAATACTTCTCACGATGCGGTTGAAAAAACGAGCCAATATAGAAAATGTAATTAAAAAAATATCATAGTTAGTTGCAACAGCTAGGCTAATACCTGTTCAATTAAAAAGAGATTTCAAATTATAGATTAAACGAATGGTACGTTAATTTGGCATGTTAATTACAAAACATCCCAGAAATAAACACAGAAATATAGTGTACAATAGATACATATTCATCCTTAATATAAATTGATGATTTTACTTAAGTTACCACCATATTATCTAAATATTAGGTTGAAATTTACCAAAATATATTTAAGGACTTATTTGGTTGAAAGAAACAAAATTCCGGATATATCATTTTCTAATTCAAACGATTAAAAGAAAAATCTATTTGGGTCACAGTACTTTTTAAGTTGTTAATGAGACCATAATACTTGGCATTCTATTTTTTTAATTGAAACGTACCTCCTTTGTTTAATTTGGCTATGTAAATAATCATAAATACATATGTTATGCTCCGTCCCACCAAACAGGCAACTTGACTTTACATTTATCATTAGAAAGATTCCTCCACTGAATTTACCTGGTATACAAGGCATATATTATCTTAATACCATATAAACAATGTGTTACGACTATTCATAAAGCTAACCATTATTAAAACCAGGTCTCCCTTTGTTGAAAAGCCACCCAGAGGGAATCAATAACGGCGACATTCTAAATCTAAAAACCCCGCCCAACCTGTCCGCTGGTAGAGCAGCCATTTATATTTTACATTTTTTTCATCTAGTTTGTCCGGGATTGTGGATTCCTTAAATTCGACCTGTTAACCGATGAGCGCTTTGACGTATTCCATACCATAAATACTGTTTTTTATGCATTCCATAATGGAACAGAGATCAAAACTTTTTAATCCGAACCAATTATGAATACAATCCAGCTTCAATCCACCATCAATACTTTTTGGGATGATCACATCATCCCTGTTCTTATTGATTATATCAAGATCCCAAATAAATCTCCCTCCTTTGATCCAGGCTGGAAAGCAAGCGGACACATGGATCGTGTTTTAGAACTTGCCACTGATTGGACGAAATTGCACATGCCGGAGAATGCCAAACTTTTTGTAAAACAAGCGCATGGCAGAACGCCATTGATCCTGGTAGATATACCGGGAGATCGAGACGGAAATATTCTCATGTACGGCCATTTGGATAAACAACCTGAGATGGAGGGTTGGGACCAGGGGTTGGGTCCGTGGATGCCTGTAATGAAAGATGAAAAACTCTATGGTCGCGGAGGTGCCGATGACGGCTACGCATTGTTTGCATCACTCTGCGCCGTAAAGGCGCTGAAGGAACAGGGTGTTTCGTTACCCAGAATTTTGGTTCTGATCGAGTTCTGCGAAGAAAGCGGTTCGCCGGATCTGCCCCATTATATGAATCTGTGTGCAGATATCATTGGTTCGCCGGACCTGGTGGTCTGTTTGGATTCCGGCGCAGGAGATTATAAACGATTTTGGACCACCACATCTCTCCGTGGATTGATTGGCGGAACGCTCCGTGTCGATGTCCTCACAGAAGGTGTTCATTCTGGTGGCGCCAGTGGTCATGTACCCTCTTCGTTCCGTATCGCAAGGCAGCTTCTTTCCCGATTGGAAGATGAAAACAGCGGTGAGGTTTTATTGGATGAACTCAAAACAGACATTCCTGATAACCGAATTCAAGAGACAGAAAAGTTTGTTTCTATTTTAGGAAATGAAGTGGTGGCAGAATTTCCCTGGTACGAAACCATGGAGCCGTCAATTGATGATCATGTTGAAGGTGTGCTACGTCGATCATGGAAACCTGCTTTATCGGTGGTTGGGGCAGATGGTTTGCCGCCCTCGGATAATGCGGGAAATGTATTACGGCCTTATACTCAACTCCAACTGTCCATGCGAATTCCACCTATAGTGGATCATATCAGGGCGCAGGCTGCCATTGAAAAAACACTCACGGACAATCCGCCATACGGGGCCCGTGTTACGGTCCATTTTGAAGAGCCCGCTTCGGGGTGGAATGCACCGGAAACTGCAAACTGGCTTGCGGAGGCTATGAATCAAGCATCAAAAGAATTTTTTGCAGAGTCGGCTTGTTCTTTATCGGAAGGTGGTACGATCCCGTTTATGGCTATGCTGGGGGAACAATTTCCCGCTGCCCAGTTTGTGATTACCGGTGTGCTGGGTCCCGGCTCAAACGCCCACGGACCCAACGAGTTTCTTCATGTGCCGTATGCGAAAAAACTCACCGCCTGCGTGGCATCAATCTTAAACGATTTCCCGGCGTAAGGCTTTGACCGCCCGGCTCGGTCTTATTTTATTATTGGCATTGATTTCGGTCAGTACCACATCGTTGGTCATCCGCTATGTGGCAACCGTTCCGGCTCTGGTTCTCGCATTTTGGCGCATGTTTACCGCCAGTGGAATGCTGTGGGGTTTTAGTGTCGCAAAGCCACAGGGCTCGCTTTCACTCCTAAATAAAAAACGGACTATTTTTGCTGGAATTTTCCTAGGATTTCATTTCGCCTGTTTCTTTGTGGGTGTTCGCCATACATCCATTGCGAATGCCACGCTCCTGGCAAATATGGGACCAATCTTTACCCTGTTGATTGCATTTGCGCAGGGACGAAAAAGTAACACCATGACCTATCTGGGATTAGGGATGGCGGTTGTTGGTGCCATTATTATCCAGGCGAATGATTTTTCAATCTTAGGTGGTGAGAATTTCTTCGGGAATTCCCTGGCGCTTTTGAGTGCACTGTTTTTCGCCTTAACCTATGTGGTTGCTGAAACGATCAGAGTTGAAACAGGAAACATTGTTTATGGAAGGGCTTTATTTCTTGTTGCGGCTATAACCTTACTTGTGATTGCAGTTTTTTCCGGTAATTCAATTTTTGATTTCCAGCCACAGCATATTGTTTGGTTACTGTTTCTTGGGTTGGTGCCATCCATTCTCGGACACAATATGTTGAATTATGCTGTAAAATATGTTACGCCAACAGCTGTTTCATCCGTGTCGCTGGGCGAGCCAATAATAGCATCTTTATTTGGATTGTTTTTATTCGGAGAGGCTATCCCCGTTAGTGCCATTTTGGGTGGTCCCATCATTTTGATTGGTGTTTATATTATAATAAATAATCAGGTGTCTGGTGCCAACAATTAATGATGGAGCTGTTTATTAGATGCTTTGTAAAGCCTTCTATTAATCTAATTGTGGTTTATTATATTCCGTCTCAAAATTTTAACAAAATTTTATTATCTTAAAAAATCCGTTTAAAGAAAGCCCGTGAGCAATTTAATTAAAAATGTTTTATTGAATAATATCAGGCAGGATATTTTTATCCAAGATGGTTTGATTCGATCCATTGGGGAAAATCTCAATATTGTTGCGGATAAAATTTTAGATGGAACAAATAAAGCGGTCATTCCATCTTTTGTGAATGCCCACACCCATAGCGCCATGACGCTTATGAGAAGTTATGCGGATGATATGCATCTCCATAATTGGCTGGAAAATAAAATTTGGCCTTTTGAAAAAAACATTACAGAAGAAGATGTGTATTGGGGGACGCGTCTTGCTATTATTGAAATGATCAAATCGGGGACAACCCATTTTAATGATATGTATTGGCATTATAACGGAACAGCGCGCGCTGTGATGGATTCCGGTATTCATGCGAATTTATCCAGTGCATTTATTGATTTAGGAAACGAAGAAACATCAAAAATACAAATAGCTGAACAAATTGAAATTTTTAATAACAGACACGAATATTCTTCAAATGTGACATTCACACTGGGGATACATGCCCTTTATACCGTGTCAGAATCGGGTGTTTTATGGGCAAGAGATTTTGCGAAAGAACATAACTTAAAGATTCATATGCATCTTTCTGAAACTCAGCGAGAGGTAGATGAGTGGGTTGAACAGACAGGCATGCGTCCGGTTGATTATTTAGATAGTATCGGATTGTTGGGGCCAAACATATTGGCGGCCCATGTGAATTGGGTGTCAGAAGATGAAATAAAACGACTCGCTGATAATAATGTTGGAATAATTCACTGCCCCACTTCCAATATGAAATTGGCATCCGGTGTTTTTCCTTATCAGCGCATGAAAGATGCTGGCCTTCGAATCGGTCTTGCCACAGATGGTGTTGCTTCTAATAATAATGTTGACATGCTGGGTGAAATGAAAATGGCTGCTCTCTTGCAAAAATCAAACAATCAAGATCCAACCGTTATGCCTGCGGGCGAAGCTTTTTATTTAGCCACAGAAGGAGGTGCGTCTCTTTTTAATCTAAATATGGGTACAATTGCAATTGGGAAGTCTGCAGATTTATTGTTGGTGGATCTAAAAAATATCCATCTCATTCCGAATCATCATTTAATCCCAAATCTTGTTTATTCTGCCCACAGCGATTGTATTGATACTACTATTTCAAGAGGGAATATATTAATGGAAAACGGCGTTGTTGATGATGAAGAATATGTGATTGAACGCTTTCAAAATGCAGTTGAAAGCCTTGTGGACAATTATTCAAAACATTCTTTTAATAGGAAATAATTAAAACATGAAAAGTTTATGGAATGATCAAGAAGCAAATCAATTTATTGGCGATTTGGATTTAAGGGTCTATACATCGAGATTGCTGGGGCAGGATGCTACTCTTGTGCTTCATGGAGGTGGAAATACATCAGTTAAATCTTCTGTAAAAAATTTATTCGGGGAAGAAGAAAGTATTTTATTTGTAAAAGGAAGTGGCTGGGATTTAGGCACCATCGAAGCAGAGGGCTTTGCGCCGGTTAAAATGGATATGCTTCTCAATATGGCAAAACTGGAAACGCTTTCTGATATTGATATGGTAAAATACCAGCGATCAGCCATGATTGATCCATCTGCCCCAAATCCATCTGTAGAGGCAATTTTACATGCGCTTATACCTTTTAAATATGTGGACCATACACATGCAGATGCGGTGGTCACTCTTTCGAACACAGAAAAAGGTGAGGAAATTTTATCTTATCTTTATGGGAGTCGCGTATTATTAATTCCCTATTCCATGCCTGGATTTGATTTAGCCAAAATGATTTATAACATGACCCGGGGTGTGGATTGGCAACAATTAGACGGGATGATTCTTTTGAATCATGGTGTCTTTACCTTTAATAATGGCGCTAAACAATCCTATGAAAAAATGATTGAATTAGTATCCCAAGCAGAAGATTATTTATCGGACAATGGCGCTGATTTGAATATCCCTTTCCAAGATGTTGAAATTGATTATATCCAAATTGCCAAAATCAGAAAAGCTGTTTCCACCCTTAAGAAAAAACCGATTATTGCCAAATTAAATTCATCCAATAAGTCAAAGTATTTCAGTAAACAAAATATAGAATCCATTTCTCAACAAGGGCCTCTTACACCAGACCATGTTATTAGAACAAAGCGTATTCCTGCAATTTTGACTGACTCATTTAAAGATGATTTGGACCATTATATTGAAGAGTATGTTTCTTATTATGAAGAAAATAAAACGGATGAGATTTGCCTAAATCCTGCGCCAAACTTTGCAATCCTAAAAAATAAAGGCACCATTAGTTTTGGATCAAATGTTAAGGAAGCGATTATTATTCAAGACATTAATGATCACTCCTTTGAAGCGGTTTTAAAAGCTGAAGTGATTGGCGGATTTAAAGCATTGGGTGCTAAAGATATATTTAATGTTGAATATTGGAGTCTTGAACAAGCCAAATTGAAAAAGGGAGCATCTTCACCTGAATTTAATGGAAAGGTTGCTCTGGTGACTGGCGCAGCAAGTGGGATTGGAAAAGCTGTTGCAGAAATGTTCATTCAAAAGGGTGCGGCTATTGTGGCGTTGGACATAGATCCCGCCATCTCAGACATATTTCATGCGCCTAATGCGTTGGGACTTCCCTGTGATTTAACAAAAGAATCTGAAATCAATAAAGCTGTTCAAAAAGCGGTTGAATCCTTTGGGGGAATTGACATTGTTGTGAGTAATGCCGGTATTTTTCCACCAAGCCAAACCCTGGAAGAAATGGACACTGATAATTGGGAAAAATCCATGGCCATTAATTTATCATCCCATCAAAAAGTGATCAAAGCGACGGCACCCTTTCTAAAACTTGGCATTGACCCCACCATTGTAATGGTTGCTTCTAAAAATTATCCTGCCCCAGGAAAAGGCGCTGGTGCTTATTCTGTTGCAAAGGCCGGTCAAACACAATTAGCACGAATTGCTGCCCTTGAATTAGGCAATGATGGTGTGCGCGTAAATACCGTCCATCCACATGCTGTTTTTGATACCGCTCTATGGACAGATGAAATATTGGAGCAACGGGCAAGTCATTATAACATGACTGTTCAAGAGTATAAAACGAATAATATACTTAAAACAGAAATTCATTCAACAGATGTTGCTGAAATGGTGTGCGCCATGGCTGGGAATGTTTTTAGCAAAACTACTGGTGCGCAAGTCACGATAGATGGTGGAAGTGACCGAACAATTTAGTGTTTGCCCAAAATATATAAAGAACTATGTTGTTTCGGCTTTTATTTGTGAATTATTTTATCTAATTCTCCGGGATTATAAATTCCCTGTTCTGTGATAATGCCTGTAATATATTTTGCAGGCGTAACATCAAATGCGGGGTTTAGAGCAGTGCTTCCCTCGTGTGCCACTCGGTGTCCACCCACATCCAATACTTCATTTTGATTTCGCTCTTCGATTGGAATATCATTTCCAGTAGGGCATGTAAAATCAATGGTAGAAATCGGTGCAGCAATATAAACGGGGATTCCATTTTCATGTGCAACAACTGCCTTTTCATATGTTCCAATTTTATTAGCCACATCTCCATTTGCTGCCACACGATCGGTTCCCGTAATCATCATATCCACTTCGCCTCGAGCCATATAAAACCCTGCCGCATTATCCACAATCACCGCATGAGGAATACCTTCTTCATGTAATTCAAAAGCTGTCAATTTTGCTCCCTGAAGCCTTGGGCGTGTTTCATCTACAAAGATAAAAATATTTTTTCCATTTTTATGAGCAAGTCGCATAGGTGCAAGAGCCGTGCCATAATCAACTGTTGCTAACGCACCTGCATTGCAATGAGTTAAAAGTTTATCTCCATCATTAATAAGTGAGTTGCCATATTCACCAATTTTTCGACATGCTTCAGCCGAGGCATCTACATAAGCCTGCGCGGATTCTATGGCTATTTTTTTCATGGTGTGTGGATCGGGTTCTGATAAAGTTTTTGCCATTACAAAATCAAGGCCATGTTGCAAATCATAAGCAGTTGGACGCGTTTGAAAAAGAAAATCACGCACGTTCTGGATTTCCTGCTTATTTGGAGCAGCCATTTTTTGAATGGCTTGTGCTAACCCAAATGCACCCATAGCCCCAATGGCTGGGGCACCACGAACAATCATTGTACTAATGGATTTCGCTACATCTTCCAGAGTATCAATAGATATTATTTCGAATTCTTCTGGCAACTTATTTTGTTCGATGGTTTGGATGGTATTTCCTTCCATCCATATGGTTCTATAATTTTTTCCCTTTATTAACATTCTATTCAGAAATTTTTTTCATTAAAAAATTTGTCTTTATCTAGCGCGAACAACTTGTGGATTAAATCCATTTTCTTTTTGGAACCCGGATATACGACTATCACCCTTACAGACACCGTGTTTATCTTCCGAAAGCAGGGCTCCGATTCGACAAATTAATTCCTGTCCGATCGTTTCGATCTGATCTGCCTTTTTTCTCTTGTTTCCTGAAATATCAAAGGGACCGAAAGGTCTTCCAATGTTGATTTTAACCCGGGGTCGCACAAAGCGAAAAAGGTCGTCCCAGGCGGTTTCTGCGCCATAGATGGCCATGGGCACAATGGGGGCTTTTTCTACTGTGGATAGAAATACGGCACCATTTTTCGCCTTTCTTAAGGAATCGGATGTAGATGTGCCTTCCGGGAAGATCCCCAGAATTTCACTGTTTTTTAAAGCTTTTTTTGCTTTCTTAATAGTAGATGGGGCAAGATTCGTCCTATCGATCGGAATAAATCCATAGAGTAAGGGCGCCCACATAAAATACCATTCAATGGTTTGATCGCTGGCTCCCAGAAAATTTATGGGTTTCCGGATCGCATATTTAAAGAAAAATGGATCAATGTAACTGAAATGGTTTGCCGCTACAATGTAGGGCCCCTTTTTCGGGAGATGCCATCGACCCGTCACTTTGATCTTCGCAATGGTAGCCCCCATAAAAAGAGCTGGATATCCCAGTTTTTTTCGTATCCAAGATGGCCTGGGAGAAAACTTTTTTAAATAATCTGGACCAGCCATAGGGGCGGACGTTCATGTTTATCAAGCGCAGGGAGGGGTTGTCCCCTCCCTGCTTTGTTGATATTTAGAATGGAAGATCGTCCTCTTCCATTGACGCTGGTGCTTTCGGGCGGTCTCCACCTTGATTCGATACGTCGCTACGGCGTCCTAACATTGTGAAATTATCACAACGGATCTCAGTGGTTTTGCGTTTGACCTGGTTTTTATCTTCCCATTCACGGGTTTGCAGGCGGCCTTCGATGTAAACCAACTGGCCTTTGTGCATATACTCGTTTGCGGTTTCCGCCATTTTACCGTACATGACCACTCGGTGCCACTCAGCTCGGTCCTGAATTTCTCCATTTTGGTCTTTCCAGGATTCGTTTGTGGCAACATTCAGGTTTGTGACGGCTGTGCCTTGGGGGGTGAAACGACCTTCAGGGTCTTGACCGAGGTTCCCAACCAGGATCACTTTATTGACACTGTTCTTTTGCATAATTCAACTCCATAGTTATGATTGTTACAATTGACAATGCATAGGTTTCAGCCTACGCACGTATTATATACAGCTAAAATAAAATATGATGCAAGAATTTTTTTTAAAATTTATTTAAATGACTAAAAAACAAACCCCGTTGTCTTTCTGGGTGAGATCCTTTCAATTGCAGTTTGTTATTGAATCTGGGTCCATGAGGGTCGAGTGAAGCCGTGCCTATGCTTTACCTGAACAACATAGACGAGCAGGGTAAACTCCTGTGAATGACTTTGTAGTTTTGGGTGAGCGGTTGCTGAAATAACAAGTTAAAGATAATCCAAAATTGTTATGCTGTATTCAGTGTAACTAAGCCCTTTATAATAAAAAGGGGCCCGGTAATCCGAGCCCCCTTTTAGGTTTTCTTATTGTGAAAAGAACCCTATTTCATCAAAATAAGTTTCTTAACACTGACAAAGTCACCAGCATGAATCCGGTAAATATACATACCAGATGAAAGTGGTTTACCATAGTCATTGGTTGCATTCCACTGGATCCGGTACCGTCCCGGTTCGTGTAGGCCTTGGGCCAGGGTACGAACTTTTTGACCTGCAATGTTGTAGACATCAAGTGTCACTTGAGCCACTTCAGGAATATCATAAGTGATATTCGTTACAGGGTTAAACGGATTCGGATAGTTATTGTACAATGCGAACACTTCAGGAAGACCGATATCATCCAGGGCTAAGATCGCGGATATATCCACTGTGAAGGTCCTTGGACCATTGTCTGAAGAAGTTGAGTCCCATGAGTCGGTTGCCCAGACATCCCAAGAGTAGGTCATAACAGCAACACTATTTTCGATCTGATTTCCAGCAATATCTTCATTTGTAAGGAACAGTCCGGCCGTAGCAGATGTTGTGTCATACATGCCGCCGGCTGTATCCGTTGCGACTACAACATAGCTCACAGGATCATTATCGGGATCGGTGGATGTTGTCCAAATAAATGGAAACATATCACCAAGATTAGATTCCGTTACAACAAGTGTCGTGCCGTCTTCCGGTTCAATGAGCATGAAGGGGCCCGGTGGGTTGTTAAACAAATCCACCTCAACTGTATTTGAAGGATCAGACTCACCACAATCTTCCGAGTTGTTATACAAAGCAGTCACATAGTAAGCGTGTGGACCCCATGGGGCGTCATTATCGTTGTACATGGCAGCGTCAACACCTGTGCTGTCGAGTACTTCCCCATCGCGATAAACGATGTAGTTTGTCATAACGCGGGTGGTATTTACCTGATTGCTTGGAGGCAATACAACACCCATATGACTGAATGTACCTTCGGCTGATGTTACTTTGCGCGGGATACCGGATAAGTCAATTATCGGCATAGAAGCAATACTCCGTCCTCCGCCTGCAAAATCGACAAATCCCTGTATAGCCCAGTTGTAGTCCAGTCCAAAAGATTCTGCCATAGATATCCATTCTCCGTCCCAGAACAAAAGATCACCATACCATTGATAAGCAGGTCCCGGGTCCGTACCGGCCGGATATCCCGCCGGCGTAACAACGCGATATCCAAACCAAAGTTCGGCAGTCCAGTCAATCTCAATGCCCTCAGCAAGGTCTACAACATTGTATTCACCCATGGTCAAATCAGCACCCGAGATCCACTCTGATGTGTCAACCAGAGCAGGTGGACCATCAACTTCAGCAGCCCAAACAGAAACTTGGTAGCTGGCTGATGGTTCGTTTGGAATAAACTGAACCTTGGTCAGTGACATACCATCATAATCCATGAGATGCTCCGGTCCAAAGCGGGCAGCAACGTAGAAATCAGCTTCACCATTGGTTCCAATGGACGTTCCCCACTCACCACTGTCATGGTGCAAGTTCCAGCCGGGGCCACCTTCCGGTGCCTCCCAGGAAAGACTTACATCATTGCTATTGGATTCAGCAACCAGGTTACGTGGCGGGTTACACTGTGGTTCTGGACCTGTGATCAACACATCAACATAGTTAGATGGATCAGATTCACCATACACCTCATAAACGGCTGTTACCGAATAAGTGTAGGTGCCTGTATCAATCTGGAATTCTGAGAACTCCTCAACCATTGTTGATGCTACATACTCCTCACTTCCTTCCGAACCGCTATAGACGTTGTAATGTAACAGGTAGAAGTCCTGAGGTGAGCCAAGAGTAATATTATCCACGGCCCAGCCAGATGCCCACTCACCATTGTCATTGGACCAGAATACGATCTGCACACTGCCTTCGCCGTCATAGGCGCTTAGGTCAACATATTCATCGACCCAATCGCTGTTTCCTTCAAGCGTGGCAACTTCCTCGTATGAAGTGCCGCCATCTACAGACACAAGTATATGAGCTGTTTGACTATAGGCAGCCGTATAGAAACTACGGAAGGTAAGCGCTTGCGCACCGCCAGAGAAGTCTGCTTCCGGCATGTAGAGATAATCTACACCGCCATCTGAGTTACAAGCATCATCGTTGGAACAAGCATAGTAACCATCACCTGCTGGAACAGCCCAATAGGTGCTGGTTGCATCCATGGTAATAAACCATCCTGCTTCCAGATCTGCGCAGTCTACAGCGTTTGTTGTCATATCCCAACCATCTGGTAATGCGCCGTCTTCGAAATCTTCCGTTTCTCCGCCGCCGCCACCAATGTCCGGATCGGTCCAGGACAGGTTCACAGTCCAGCCGTCTGCTTCACCCACAAGTTCTGTTGGGGTTGGCAGATCTACCGGTGCAATTGGGATTGCACAAGCGTGATTGGATGTATCAGACTCCGAGTCATCTTCCAGGATTTGCGTAACATAGTAGCAGTATTCTACTTCACCGACTACGGCTGTATCCACGTAGGCGGGTTCGGTTTCTACTGAGCCAATTTGTGCAAAGTCATCTGCGCCTGTTTGACGATAAATGTTCCACACAACGCCTTCGTTCTGATTGATAATTTCAATCGTTGTTGTGATTGTATTATCTTCTTCGTTCGACTCATCTACTGTACACTCCGAATCTATAAACATGCCGACATCGTGGGTCCCATAACCGAGCAGTTCAAACGCACCTGGAAGTGGAAAGGTGAATTCGGAATTGGGATC
>ENA-ORDI01000855-ORDI01000855.1-marine-metagenome-genome-assembly--contig:-NODE-855-length-18723-cov-3.212914_pt1 | contig 18723 bp, 14 predicted proteins | sample MGYA00248628_ERZ508525 | MGnify/ENA primary metagenome ERZ508525 (study PRJEB26195, sample SAMN05422138) | marine metagenome | isolation source: East of Porto Seguro, South Atlantic Ocean | place... | reverse complement strand
CGGGTGGCGGACCGATAAGAAGGACGATTTCGCCCTTGGGTGGATGCGCTTCGTAATAGGCAATCAGGCCGTGCGGCAGGCCGCGCCGCAATTCCTCGTGCAGCTTGGTCAGTTCGCGCGCGATGGCGACATCGCGATTGGGGAGTACGTCGCCGATCGCAGCCAGAGCCTTCGTCAGGCGTGGCGCGGTCTCGTAGAAGACCAGCGTGGTGTCGATGTCGGCCAACTCCGCCAGCACCTCGCGCCGTGCCTTGTCCTTGCTTGGCAGGAAACCCGCGAACAGGAAACGGTCGTTGGGCAGCCCGCTCAGCGCCAATCCGGCTACTGCGGCGCAAGCACCTGGCAGCACGGTGACGGGAATACCCTCGGCCCGGCAATCGTTGACGAGGCGATAACCGGGATCGGAAACCATCGGGGTACCCGCGTCGCTGACGAGGGCGACCGCACGATCGCGCATCGATTCGACCAGCCTGCCGCGATCGCGATGCTCGCTATGGTCGTCGTACCGCCACAGCGGTTTCGATATCCCCAGGTGCTTGAGCAGTTTGCCCGTCACGCGGGTATCCTCGCACGCCACGCCGTCGCAGCGCCCAAGAATGTCGATTGCGCGCAACGTGATGTCCCCAAGGTTGCCGATCGGCGTGGCAACGATATAGAGCCCGGGAGTTAGGGCAGTTTCGGGTAGGGTCGCATCGGTCACCCTCACCCCATGAACCATGAGAGAGGGACGCGGCAAGATGAAGCGCTGGACTTTCGACCGTCGGGCAATGGTAACCGTGGGCCTCGCGGCCCTGCTGGGCGCCTGTTCGGTCATTCCAAAGGGTGCGGAGCGTCCCGGACCGGTGGACACTCCCACCCCCGAACCGACGCAGAGCCTGCCGAGCGACGAGACCCGTCATCGCATCGCTCTGCTGGTGCCCATGTCGGGCCGCAACGGCGCGGTCGGGCAGTCGATCGCGAACGCGACGACCATGGCGCTGCTCGACACCAATGCCGACAACCTGCGGATCACCACTTACGACACGGCGAAGGGCCCCGAAGCGGCGACGCGACAGGCGATCGCCGAGGGCAACAAGCTGATCCTCGGCCCGCTGCTGGGTTCGAATATCGCTTCGGTGACCGCCCCGGCGCGCGCGGCGGACGTCCCGGTGATCTCCTTCTCGAACGATACCGGTGCAGCGGGACCCGATGTGTTCATCATGGGCCATGTTCCCGAGCAGTCGATCGCGCGCACGATCCAGTATGCGCGTACGCAGGGCTCCCAGAACTTCGCCATCATCGCACCCGACGGCGAATACGGTGCCCGCGCCGAGCAGGCCGCGCGCAGCGCGGTCGCGGCCTATGGTGGTAACCTGGTCTGGACCGAACGTTTCGCGCGCGGAAACACCTCGATCGTAAGCGCAGCCGAACGGCTCAAGGCGCATGGCGGCTTTGACACCGTGCTGATTGCCGACGGCGCGCGCCTCGCGGCGCAGGCAGCCCGCGTGCTCAAGTCGGACGGAAACGGCGCGACGCAATTGCTCGGCACTGAACTGTGGAGCGGCGAAGGGTCGGTGACCCGCGCTTCGGCGCTGCGCGGCGCCTGGTTCTCCGCCGTGTCGGACAATCGCTACAAGCGGTTCGTGGACAGCTATGAAGCCCGCTTCGGCAGCCAGCCCTACCGTATTGCGACGCTGGGATACGACGCGGTGCTGCTGACGCTGCGCGTGGCGCGCGATTGGCGGGTCGGTCGCGATTTCCCCGACGGAGCGCTGCGCAACGAAGACGGTTTCCTCGGGCTCGACGGCGCGTTTCGCTTCCACCGCAACGGTCTGGTCGAACGCGCTTTCGAGGTGCGCGAAGTGCGCGATGGATCGGTGGTGGTCATCGAGAACGCGCCGGCACGGTTCTGAGCGGCGCGGATAACCCGTCGGGCGCGCTTGTGACCGACGGGGAGCGCACGATATAGCTGCGACCATGTCCGACGATCTGTTCGAAAACACGCCCACCTCCAGCGGCGATTACGATGCCTCCTCGATCGAGGTTCTCGAGGGGCTCGAGCCCGTGCGCCGCCGCCCGGGGATGTATATCGGCGGGACCGACGATCGCGCGCTGCACCACCTCGTTGCCGAAGTGCTCGACAATGCGATGGACGAAGCCGTCGCGGGTCATGCCACGCGGATCGAACTCCGCGTGGAAGAAGGCAATCGGATAACCGTTGCGGACAACGGCCGCGGGATTCCGGTGGACGAGCATCCGAAATATCCGGGCAAGTCGACGCTCGAGGTCATCCTCTCCACGCTCCATTCGGGCGGCAAGTTCTCGGGCAAGGCCTATGCCACCAGCGGCGGCCTGCACGGCGTCGGCGTTTCGGTGGTCAATGCCTTGTCGAGCGATACACGGGTCGAAGTCGCGCGCGACAAGCAGCTCTACGCACAAAGTTTTTCGAAAGGGCAGACGCTCGGACCGATCGAACAGCTCGGCCCCACTCCCAATCGCCGCGGCACCACGGTCAGCTTCGTTCCCGACACCGAGATCTTCGGCGAGCGCCAGTTCAGTGCCAAGCGGCTGTTCAAGCTAGCGCGGTCGAAGGCCTATCTCTTCGCCGGGGTCGAGATCCGCTGGAAATGCGCCGAAAGCCTCGCGGGCGACGATGTGCCCGCCGAAGCGGTGTTCAAATTTCCCGGCGGTCTTGCGGACCATCTGGCCGAACAGCTCGGCGGGCGCGAATGCGTGACCGCCCAGCCCTTCGCCGGCAATCAGGACTTCCCCGAGGAAGCGGGCCGCGTGGAATGGGCGATCGCCTGGCCGCTCTATTCGGACGGTTCGACAAGCTGGTACTGCAACACCGTGCCCACCCCCGATGGCGGGACGCACGAACAGGGCCTGCGCGCCGCACTGGTCAAGGGCTTGCGCGCATTCGGCGACCTGACGGGGGTCAAGAAAGCGAAGGACCTGACCGCCGACGACGTGATGACCGGCGCTGAAGTCATGCTGAGCGTCTTCATCCGCGATCCGCAGTTCCAGAGCCAGACCAAGGACCGCCTGACATCGCCCGAGGCTGCCCGGCTCGTCGAGAATGCAGTGCGCGACCATTTCGATCACTTCCTCGCCGACAATATGGACCGCGGCAAGGCATTGCTCGGGCAGGTGATGGAGCGGATGGACGAGCGGCTCCGGCGCAAGCAGGAACGCGAGATCAAGCGCAAGACCGCGACCAATGCCAAGAAGCTTCGTCTGCCGGGGAAACTCACCGATTGTTCGGGTGAAGGCGAAGGTGAAACCGAGCTCTTCATCGTCGAGGGGGACAGCGCAGGCGGGAGTGCCAAGCAGGCGCGCAACCGCAAGACACAGGCGATCCTGCCGATCCGCGGCAAGATCCTGAATGTCGCCAGCGCCACTGCCGACAAGATCCGCGCAAACAGTGAGATTGCCGACCTGACGCTCGCCATGGGGTGCGGGACGCGCAAGGATTGCGACCCCGAAAACCTGCGCTACGACCGGATCATCATCATGACCGACGCCGATGTCGATGGCGCGCATATCGCCACGTTGCTGATGACGTTCTTCTTCCAGGAAATGGCCGAAGTCGTACGCGGCGGGCACCTCTATCTCGCCCAGCCCCCGCTCTATCGCCTGACCGCGGGCAAGGAGAGCCGCTACGCCCGCGACGACGCACACCGCGCCGAACTCGAAGCCACGGTGTTCAAGGGCAAGAAGGTCGATGTCGGCCGCTTCAAGGGCCTGGGCGAAATGAATCCCGCGCAATTGCGCGAAACCACGATGAACCCGGACACGCGCAGCCTGGTCCGCATCACCCTGCCGCAGGAATTCGAACAGCGCGCTGTGGTGAAGGAACTGGTCGACCAGTTGATGGGGCGCAACCCCGAACACCGGTTCAATTTCATCCAGAACAATGCCGGTGACATGGACCGCGACATGATCGACGCCTAGTCGGCGCTTTCGGTATGCACGTGCAGCTCGCCTTCGAGCGTGCGATGTACGGGACATTTGTCGGCGATCGCGATGATCCGCTCGCGCTGCTCGGCGTCGAGCGCTTCGCCATGAACCGTAATCCTGCGATGCAGCGCCTGCATCTGCTTGCCTTCCGCCATCGCCTCCGCATGGTCGCAATGCGTCGCGTGCTCGCGTTCGTGCGTGACCTCGACGGTTACGCCTTCGAGCGGCCAGCCCTTGCGATCGGCATACATTTTCATCGTCATCGCAGTGCAGGTACCCAGCGCGGCATTGAGCAGGTCGTAGGGCGTAGGCCCGGTATCGTCGCCGCCATAGCTGCGCGGTTCATCGGCGATAAAACGGTGACTGGTGGTATGCACTTCGGTTCCGAACTTGCCGTGGCCCGTCTTGGTGACCACGCCTTCGGCGGGCAGCGGCCAGTCGTCGCGCATGGGCAGGTAGCGACTGGCCCAGGCAGCGATCACTCCCGCGGCGAAACGCGCATCGGCATCATCCAGCAGCAGATGATCCGCCCCCTCGAGGCTGACAAAGCTCTTCGGATGGCGCGCCGCGCCGAACAGCGCGCTGGCATTCTCGATTCCGACCACGGCATCGGTTGGCGAATGCAGGAACAGCAGCGGGCGCTTCAGCCGCCCGACTTCCTCGAGCAGGTCGATATTCTCGACTTTCTCGAGAAAGTCGCGGCTCAGCGCGAAATCGCGGCCACCGATGGTCACGGTGCCCTCGCCGTCGCGATGGATGGCCTCGATATCGCCCTCGATCCGTTGCAACACATGCGGAACATCGCTGGGGGCGCCGATCGTGGCGATCGCGGCAACCTTGTCGAAGCCGAGAGCGTCGGCCGCAGCCAATACCGCCGCCCCGCCGAGACTGTGGCCGACCAGCAGGATCGGTTGCATGAACCGTTCGCGCAACGCCTCGGCTGCAGCCACGAGGTCGGCAACATCGGTGGCAAAGCCGGCCCGGCCGAATTCGCCCTCGCTGTCGCCGAGCCCCGTGAAATCGAACCGCAGGCAGGCGATGCCCTCACCCGCCAATGCCCTCGCCACGCTGACCGCAGCCCGGCTCTGCTTGGTGCAGGTGAAGCAATGCGCAAACAGCGCCGCGCCGCGCACCAGTCCGGTAGGCAACTCGAGCGATCCGGTCAGGGTATGGCCCGCATCGGTGATGATGGAAATCGATTCGGTCGGCATGAAAGCTCCCTCGGTAGGTCTTCGCTCAACGGCCCCTTGCACGAGCGGTGCCCGGTCCCTAACGCTTGCGTCAAGTTGCAAGGGAAAACCGATGACCGAACCCACCCGTTTCGAAGGTACGAAATCCTACATTGCCACCAACGACCTCAAGGTCGCGGTCAACGCGGCGGTGACGCTGCGCCGCCCGCTGCTCGTCAAGGGCGAGCCGGGCACCGGCAAGACCGTGCTGGCGCATGAGATTTCGAAAGCGCTCGATGCGCCGCTGATCGAATGGAACGTGAAATCGACCACCAAGGCGCAGCAAGGCCTGTATGAATATGACGCCGTGGCCCGCCTGCGCGATGGCCAGCTAGGCGACGAGCGCGTCCACGACATTTCGAACTACATCAAAAAGGGCAAGCTGTGGGAAGCCTTCACCTCCGAGAAGCTCCCCGTCCTGCTGATCGACGAGATCGACAAGGCCGATATCGAGTTTCCCAACGACCTGTTGCAGGAACTCGATCGCATGAGCTTCGACGTTTATGAGACGCAGCAGCGGATCGAGGCCAAGGAACGCCCGATCGTGGTCATCACCTCGAACAACGAGAAGGAATTGCCCGACGCTTTCCTTCGCCGCTGCTTCTTCCACTATATCAAGTTTCCCGACACCGAGACGATGCGCGACATCATCGAGGTGCACTTCCCCGGCATCCAGAAGACGCTCGTCACGAAGGCGATGGAAGTGTTCTACGAGATCCGCGACGTTCCGGGTCTGAAGAAGAAGCCCTCGACCAGCGAATTGCTCGACTGGCTCAAGCTGCTGCTCAACGAAGACATGCCGCTCGAAGTGCTGCAGGACGCCAATCCCAACGCGGCAATCCCGCCGCTGCACGGTGCGCTGCTCAAGAACGAGCAGGACATCATGATGTTCGAACGCCTTGCCTTCATGGCCCGCCGGCAAAGCTGATCCGCTGCAGCCCGACCGAAAAAGGGGCGCGTGCCAGAACCGGCATGCGCCCCTTTCTCGTTTCAGCGGCTCGATCAGTCGAGACTGTAGGCCAGCTCGAAATCGCCCCAGCGGCGGCCGTTGATGAACAGCGGCACATAGACGTTGCGCACGACGAGGTAATTGCGACCGTCGCCTTCCTGGCGATAGACCGCCATCATATAGGGGTCGGTCTGCTTCTTGGCCTTCTTGTCGATCGTGTAGAGCATGATGCGCCCGTTGCGACAATGCTTTGTGTCATGCGTCAGATCGCCTGTCGGTGCGCGCGAATGTTCGGTGACATGCGTGGGCAGGAAGCCGTTGGTGTCCGATTGCGAGCACATGATCACCGGGCGGCCCGAATTGCTGACCGCATCGTTGAGCGGACGCCAGTGCGCATCGGCCCAGTCGCTCAACCCGGTACGGAACAGCGGCGGGTTGGTGCCCGGAACCTGCCGGTATTCGCGATCGAACAGGGCTTCCATCGAAAGCTCGCCCGAAGCGATCGCCTCCTCCGCCGCGGCGACGACCTGCGCGGCGTGTTGCTGCGCCTTTTCGACCATCGCGCTGTCCTGCGGTGACAGCCCGGCCTTGACCAGCTTGTCGAACATGTCGCTGGCGATCAGTTCGAGATCTTCCATTCGATCATGCGCGGTGGCCAGCTTGCTCTCGTTCTCGCTTACCGCGCCGTCGAAATCGCCGAGCACGTCCTGCACCCGGTGGACATGATCCGAAATCGTGGCGGTGTTGCGCGCGATGAGGTCCTGTTGACCATCGACTTCGGTCAGCAGTTCGGTGACGCTGCGCATCGTGTCTTCGATCGAACCGACCGAGTTCTTCGCCTGGCTGCTTGCCGCGGCGCCGCTCTCGATCTTCTCGATCACCAGATTGGCTTCGTTACCGAGGGTATCGATCGTCCGGCCGATTTCCTCGGTTGCCTTGCGTGTCTCGCTGGCGAGCGACTTCACTTCATTTGCGACGACTGCGAAGGTCCGCCCCTGCTCGCCTGCGCGCATGGCTTCGATCGTGGCATTGAGCGCGAGGATATTGGTCGTCTCAGCGATCTGGTCGATTTCCTGGCTCGACCGACGCACCTGGTCCATCGCTGCGGCAAAACCGGTGACATGCCCGGTCAGCGTCTCGACCAGACTGAGGAGATTGCCGATCTCGTTCAGCGAATTGCTGATCATCGTCGAACCGTGGTTGAGCCGTTCGATTGCCCGTTCGGACAGCAGACGGGCCTCGTCGCTCGCCTCCAGAACCTTGCGCTGGTCTTCGTCCAGCGCGGTCACCGTGCCCTGCAATTCGACATATTCGCTGCGCAGGTGCCCGAAGGAATCGATTACCCCCTGAACGATCCCGGCCACGTCCGAACAGCCCACGGTTACCTTGCCGCAGGCCTCCGGAATCTGGTCGAGGGCCGACGCGCCTCGAGCATCGATGCTGCCCATTTCCATAAGTTGCTAGACCCCCTGTATATTCTGACCACACACCCTTACCCGCCGATGGTTAGCGCGAGGTAAAAAAGGTTTCGATTCACGCACTGGTGCAGCCAGCCCGCACGCGCTAGACCCCTCTCCATGTTCTTCAATTTCGTCGACGAGCTACGCTCGGCGGGCATTCCCGCGAGCTTCAAGGAACACCTCACGCTGATCGAAGCGCTCGATCGCGACGTGATCGAGCAGTCGCCCGAGGCGTTCTACTACCTCAGCCGCGCGACGTTCGTGAAGGATGAAGGCCTGCTCGACCGGTTCGACCAGGTTTTCCAGAAGGTCTTCAAGGGGATCCTGAGCGATTACGGGCAGAACCCCGTCGATGTCCCCGAAGACTGGCTCAAGGCGGTGGCCGAGAAATTCCTTTCCGAAGAAGAGATGGAAAAGATCAAGTCGCTGGGTGACTGGGACGAGATCATGGAGACGCTGAAGAAGCGGCTCGAGGAACAGGAAAAGCGTCACCAGGGCGGCAACAAATGGATCGGAACCGGCGGCACCTCGCCCTTCGGCAATTCGGGCTACAATCCCGAAGGCGTGCGGATCGGCGGCGAAAGCCGACACAAGCGTGCGGTCAAGGTGTGGGACAAACGCGAGTTCAAGAATCTCGACAGCACCAAGGAACTGGGCACGCGCAACATCAAGATGGCGCTGCGTCGCTTGCGCCGCTTTGCCCGTGAAGGCGCGCAGGACCAGCTCGATCTCGACGCCACGATCGAAGGCACCGCCAAGCAGGGCTGGCTCGACATCCACATGCGCGCGGAGCGGCGCAATGCGGTCAAACTGCTGCTGTTCCTCGATGTCGGCGGTTCGATGGACCCTTTCATCAAGCTGTGCGAAGAGCTGTTCAGCGCAGCCACCGCCGAGTTCAAGAACCTCGAATTCTTCTATTTCCACAACTGCCTGTATGAAGGCGTGTGGAAGGACAACCGCCGCCGCTGGCAGGAACGCACCAAGACCTGGGATGTGCTCCACAAATATGGCCATGACTACAAGGTGATCTTCGTCGGCGATGCCGCGATGAGTCCCTATGAGATCACGCACCCGGGCGGCAGCGTGGAACACATGAACGAGGAAGCCGGCGCGACCTGGATGCAGCGGCTGACCAACACCTATCCTGCCACGGTCTGGCTCAATCCCGTGCCCGAGAAGCAATGGAGCTATTCGCAGTCGACCAAGGTGATGAAACAGCTGGTCAACGACCGGATGTATCCGCTCACGCTGGACGGTCTCGATGACGCGATGCGCGAACTGAGCCGCAAGAACGGCGCTTGATCACGCCGGTTGTAGTGCCGCAGGGGGCCTGCCGGCAACCTGGGGGGACTTGAAAACGTTGTTGTGATATCCTTCGGACAATCGATGGAGGATTGCGATGATTAAATTTCTTGCCTCACTGGCAGCGCTGTCGGCGCTTGCCCCGGCGGCGGCGGATCCGGCGCCCGGAGCCCTGCCTGAAGCAGTCGTTCCCGAGGCCACGTTGCGCGTCTTGCCCACTGATCGGGAAGCAACCGCCGCATGCGAGGACCAGCTCCGTCCAGCGAACGCCGAAGCGGTAGAGCCGGCCATCGAAGACGAGGCTGACGCCAGGCCCGGCTATCCCATGAGGCCGGTGATGTACCACGAGAATGGCTGTCCACTCTTGGTCATGTTTACCGGGCGAACGAAACCGATCCCCGAACTCCCGGACGTTCCGACGATCATCCGCTAGTCCTTCTGGTCGAGTTCTTCGTTGAGACGCAGCGAACAGCGCCAGAAGAAGAAGGCCGGGACCAGTCCCAGGAAAGTCGCACCATAGAGCACGTAGCGCACGCTGTCTTCGCCATAGGCAGGCTGGAGCAGGTCCGACAGGATACCGAAAAACAACGGCCCGAGGCCAAGCCCGACAAGGTTCTGGAAGAACAGCAACACCGCCGCGGCGATGGCTCGCGCACGCAGCGGGACGAGGCCCTGCACGCTTGAATAGGTCGGCCCGTAATAGAGCGAATTGCACAATGTCGGGACGATCAGCAGGACGAGCGCCAGCATCCAGTTGTCGCTCCAGAAGGCCAGCAGCGCAAAGGGAATGGTCACCACCATGCCGACCGCGGGTGCGGTGAGCACGTGGCGGCGGTTGGTCGAACCGAAGCGGTCCGCAAGATATCCACCCAGCACCGTGCCCGCGATACCGGCACCGCCGTTGACGACGCCGAACCAGAACCCCGTTTCCCCCGGGGTGAGCCCATGCGTGCGCTGGAAAAAGATCGTGATCCAGGTGATCTTGCCATAGGCAAGGAATGCAGCGGCCGAGCCGGCTACGAGCAGCAGGACGAAAGCGCGCGAACTGAACATCGCCTTGAGGGCCGTGCCCATCGGCATCTGTTCGGTACCTTGCTGCGCGGCGCTGGCATGCACCATTCCGGTCCTTCGCGGATCCTTGAGCAGCATGAACACGATGACGGCGAGCGCGATTCCCGGCAGGCCGACGATCAGGAACGCGTTGCGCCACCCCACCGTGTCGGCGAGCAGGCCACCGATGAGCATTCCCAGCAGCGTCCCGATCGGGATACCGAGCGCATAGAAGGCAAGCGCCGAAGCACGCTTGGCGGGTTCGACCATGTCCGCGATCAGCGAATGCGCCGGCGGGGTACAACCCGCCTCGCCTACCCCCACGCCGATCCGCGCGAGCAGCAGCTGGATGAAGTTCTGCGCCAGCCCGCACAGCGCGGTCATGCCATTGAGACCGAGCACGCCGAAATGCTGGCGGACATCGTCGATATCCGCGTCCAGTTTCGTCAGCCCGGCCAATGCCGGGTCGACCGTACTGTGGGTCGCCCAGTCGCCGAAGCCGCGAACCAGGTCGCCCTCTTCGAAGGCATCGCTGCGCGAAGCCTCGACGCGGCCGATAAACTGGCCCTGCATCGTCGCGCCGAGCGGGATCGGCGGTGAATAGCCATCCTCCCGCGCGCTCATCCATACGCGCACGCCCGCATCCATGGAGAGGTATTGCGCGGCAACCCGCACCTGCCCCTCCGCCAGTTCGGGCAGGGTTTCTTCCTGCAGCGACAGTGCTGCTTCGTAGTCGTGCCCTTCGGGCCGCGCATCGAGACGCCAGTGGCGACGGGTGCTCATCGCCTCAGCACCCCTTCGGCTGGATTTGCTTGTGAATATTGCGGAAGCTGCGGCGCGAGAACACCCAGCGTCCGTCCACCTTCACGCATTCGTCGTCATAGGCTCCGCGATCGCGGACGGTGTTGTCGCCCTGGTCGTAGACTTCCGCGGTCCAGCTGCGGACCTTCGCATGGTCGCCGTCGATCTCGATTGCGCCGGGCCAGGCCTGGAACATGATGCCGGGATATTGCTCCATCGCCGATTTCCACAGGGCAACGATGTTGTCGCGGCCTTCCTGCGGCGGAAATTCGGGGTAATCGGGCATTTCCCACTTGGCATCCTGTGCCCAGCAAGCCCCCCAATCATCCGCATCGCGCCGCGTCACCGCGTCCGCATAGGCTTCGATCAGCTCGCGAATGGCAAGCCGGTCCTCGACCGGGCCGGTATAGCTCATGAAATGTCCTCTCCATTATTGTCCGGCGGACCCTACAGGCTGCGAGGCCGCGGGCCAGCTGTGCAATATTGGAGGGGGGGTAGCAGGCCTCAGCCTAGCTTTGGGCGCTCGCCTATCGCGGGCGGCTGATCCGGCACGGCGACCTCCAGCATGCCCTCGCTCTCGCGCGTTTCGAACATGCGCAGCGCAGGATAGGCCCCGCCGATGCACTTGCCGGTGCGCGCCTCGAACCGCGCGCCGTGGAGCGGACACATGATCGTGCCGCGACGGATACGCCCTGTCGAAAGGGCAGAGGCCTGATGGGTGCAGCAATCGTTGAAAGCGGTGAACGCACCATCCTCGCGCACGATCAGGACGTTCCATTCACCCAGCTTCGTCGCGAGCTTCCCGTCCTCGGGAAATGCGTCGATCGCAACAGCCTCAAACCACGTGGCACTCATTCATCACCCTTCCAGAACACGAACGGGCTCGCTGCCGTCCCACCCGGCCGCCGCGTCCGCAACCATGTCGTAAAAACCGACCAGCGCGGACACAGGACGGTAAAGTTCGACCATGTGCCCAAGGCTGGCGACGGTGTCGATGAAAACGAACTGGAAGCCGTCCTCCATCGTCCCGCGAAACGCCTCCGTGTGGCCCCGGTCGGCAAAGCGCGCGACCGCAGCTTCCAGATCGTCCTCGAACAGCGCGATATGGTGCAGCCCGGTTTCCCCTTCCGCGAACATCTCGCGGAACGGAGACACGCCAGCGCTATCCTGCTGGACGAACTCCACCATCACCGGCCCCCACTGGCCATAGGCGGAGCTGTGGACCAGATCGCTGTCGGCCCCGCGATAGGTCGCATGGGCAAGCGTAATCCGGTCGAGCACGAAGAACGGGCCGGAGCCGAACAGCCGATGGTGATCCATCGCCGCCGCGCGGACATCCTCGCAGAAATACGCGATTTGCCTGACCGGACTTGCGACGTCTCCCATATCCACCGGCCTAGCAGCCACGCTTGAGCGGCACAGGCTAACCATTTCGGCAGGTGCCCGCGCGCGGGCTGATCGAAAGAATGCCCCCGATAAGAAACCGGGAGAGAGTGATGACGCACGATGAAAAGCTCAAGCTGATCGACGACCTTTACGCCGCCACCGGAGCGGGCGACTGGGAACGCGCGGAGTCCATGCTGACCGAAGACTTCTTCGCCAGCGAGGCCGATCACCTGCCGATGAAGGGCCGCTTCACCGGTCGTGGCGGGCTGAGAGAACTCTACACGCTGGTCTTCACCATGGTCGATGCCAGCGGGATCAAGCGGATCGAGACCACCACCGGCGGCGACTACGCGGTGGTGATCCTCGAAATCCAGTTCGCGCAGGAAGGACTGGCCCCGGCGGAGACCTGCGAGATGTTCCGCTTCCGCGACGGCAAGGTGTGCGAGATCAAGCCCTATTACTACAACCCCGCCGCGTTCGATGCTGCGGTGGCGGCCAAGAAGGCGGGCAACGCCTGAGAGCCGACGGGCGGTCAGCCGCCTCATCGACCAGCGACATCAGCGCTTCGATTGGCGTCAGGGCACGCTGCCCGATCTCATGCTAGGCCTTGGTCAGCTTGAGGGGAGTCAGCTTACCAATGCTCGAACTGCAAAACGTCACGCACACCTATCCCAATGGAGTGCGCGCGCTCGACGATGTGACGCTGTCGATCCCGAAGGGGATGTTCGGCCTGCTGGGCCCCAACGGCGCGGGCAAGTCGACCCTGATGCGCACGGTTGCGACGCTGCAGACGCCCAGTTCGGGCAGCATCCGCTTCGGCGAGATCGACATCCTCGAAAATCCCGAGGAACTGCGCAAGCAGCTCGGCTACCTGCCACAGGATTTCGGCGTGTACCCGCGCGTTTCCGCCTACGACATGCTCGATCACATGGCGGTGCTGAAGGGCATTTCTTCCGCTTCGGATCGCAAGGCGACGGTCGAGACGCTGCTCAACCAGGTGAACCTGTGGGGCGTGCGCAAGAAGGCGATTGCGGGCTTTTCCGGCGGGATGCGCCAGCGCTTCGGCATCGCGCAGGCGCTGATCGGCAACCCCAACCTCATCATCGTCGACGAACCGACCGCCGGGCTCGACCCCGAAGAGCGTAACCGCTTCCTCAACCTGCTGGCTGAAATTGGCGAGAACGTGGTGGTGATCCTCTCCACGCACATCGTGGAGGATGTCGCCGACCTGTGCCCGCGCATGGCGGTGCTGATCGACGGCAAGATCAGCCTGCAGGGCGCACCGAAGGAACTGATCGACAAGGCACGCGGCACCGTGTGGGCCAAGACGATCGAGCGTTCCGAACTCGACGAGATGCGCGAGAAATACGAGGTGATCTCCACCCGCCTGTTCGCGGGCCAGACGATCATCCACGTCCTGTCCGACGGGGCGCCGGGGCCTGGTTTCCAGGCGGTCGAAGGCGGGCTTGAGGATGTCTATTTCTCCGCCCTCGCCAGCTCGCGCCGCGCGCCTGCCGACATCGCCGCCTGAGCGGGAGCAGCACCATGTTTGCAAAAATCGCGCTGTTCGAACTGCGCTACCAGCTGCGCAACCCGGTGTTCTGGGTCGCGACGGTCATCTTCTTCCTGCTGACCTATGGCGCGATGGCGAGTGACGACATCACCATCGGCGGGGGTGGCAATGTCAACGCCAACAGCCCCGTGGCGATCGTCACGACCCACATGATCCTGACGCTGTTCTTCATGTTCGTGACCACCGCCTTCGTCGCCAACGTGATCGTGCGCGACGAGGAAAGCGGGTTCGGTCCGCTCATCAGGTCCACTCAGGTCAGCAAGTTCAGCTACCTGTTCGGGCGCTTTACCGGCGCTTTCGTCGCCGCCGCATGCGCCTTCCTGGTGGTGCCGCTGGGGATCTGGATCGGCTCGCTGATGCCGTGGCTCGACCCCGAAACGATCGGGCCCAACCGCTTCTCCTACTACGCTTTCGCCTATTTCGTGTTCGCCCTGCCGAGCATCTTCATGGTCAGCGCGCTGTTCTTTGCAGTGGCGACCATCACCCGCTCGATGATGTACACCTACGTCGCCGTGGTGCTGTTTCTGGTGCTCTACATCGTCCTCAACTCGGTGATGTCGAGCCAGCCCGAATACCGCGACCTGGCGAGCTATATCGAGCCTTTCGGACTGGCCGCTTTCGGCAATGCGACCCGTTACTGGACTGCCGCGGAATCGAACACGCTGATCCCGCCGATCGACGGTGTTCTGCTGGCCAACCGGGCGATCTGGCTGGGCTTTTCCGCCCTCATGCTGGCACTCGCCTACTGGCGGTTCAGCTTCGCGAGCAAGTCGATCTCGGCACGCAAGGCGCGCAAGGCCGACAGGAAGCAGGCGAAACTGGCGGCGAAGGAGCCGCGGCTGGTCGACACCCTGCCCCAGCCGACGCCCGAGCGTGCCGGCTGGGCCCGGCTGGTCGCGCGCACCCGGTTCGAGATGGGGCAGGTGCTGCGCAGCCCCGCCTTCTTCGTGCTGCTGCTGATCGGCCTGTTCAACGCCTTCGCCGGGCTGTTCTTCGGCAACGAGATTTACGGCACGCCCGCACGCCCCCTCACCTTCGCGCTGATCGAGCCGCTGATGGGCACCTTCGCGCTGATCCCGATCATCATCGCGATCTACTACGGCGGGGAGCTGGTCTGGCGCGACCGGGAGCGCAAGTTCAACGAGATCATCGATTCCACCTCGGTTCCCGGGTGGTCGTACATGGTGCCCAAGACGATTGCGGTCGCCTTCGTGCTGATCGCGACCCTGCTGATCTCCGTGGTCGCGGCGATGCTGATCCAGGCCTTTCGCGGCTATACCGATTTCGAGATCGGCAAATATCTCGCCTGGTACGTACTGCCGATGTCGGTCGATATGGTGCTGCTCGCGATCCTGTCGATCTTCATCCAGGCGCTGAGCCCGAACAAGTTCGTCGGCTGGGGGATCATGGTAATCTACCTGATCGGTACCATCGTGCTCTCCAGCCTGGGCTTCGAGCATCCGCTGTATCTCTATGGCAGCACCGGCACGATGCGCGTGTCCGATATCAACGGCGCGAATGTCGGCTGGTCGACCGGCTGGTGGCTGCGGCTGTACTGGGGCGCGATCGCGCTGGTGCTGGCGGTGCTTGCCCACTTGCTGTGGCGGCGCGGAGCCGATGGCGCGCTGCTGCCCCGCCTGCGGCAATTGCCGCGCAGGCTCGCCTCGCCGTCGGGTGCCATCCTTGCCTGTGCGCTGGCCGTGGCCGCGCTGTCGGGCGGATGGATCTTCTACCAGATGAACGTGGTCGACGAGTACCGCACGCAGGACGACGTCGAGGCCCAGCTGGCTGCGTATGAGAAGAAATATCTCAAATACGAAAACCTGCCCCAGCCCACCGCGACCGACATGAAGCTCGCCGTCGACCTCTATCCGGAGGAAACCCGGATGGAAGCGCGCGGGACGATCGCTTTCGTCAACAACACCGGCAAGCCGCTGGAGCAGCTGCATCTGCGGATCGCCGATTCCGACGCGGAAATCCGCTCGATCGAAGTCGAGGGCGCGACTCTCGACATGGATGACGAAGAGAACAAGTACCGCATCTACCGCTTCGATCAGCCGCTGGCCCCGGGTGCGACAGGTACGTTCACCTTCGCCACGCGGCGCTGGCAGCAGGGCATGCGTGCCAGCGGCGACGACACCCGGCTGGTGCGCAACGGCACCTTCCTGAGCAACAGCGAGTTCGTGCCGCAGATCGGAATGAGCCGGTCCGGCCTGCTGAGCGACAGGGCAACCCGGCGCAAATACGATCTGCCCGCCGAACTGCGGCAGGCCAAGCTGGAAGACGAGAGCGCGCGCAACCGCAATTATGTGGGCAATTCGCCTTGGGTCACCTCGGACATCACGGTCTCGACCGTCGCCGGCCAGACCCCGGTCGCCCCCGGCGATCGCGTCTCCGACGAGGTCCGCGGCGACCGGCGCGTGGCGCGATTCGTGTCCAAGCAGCCGATCCTCGCGTTCTTCTCGATCCAGTCGGCCGATTACGAAGTGACCCGGCGGGTGCACAACGGCACCACGCTGGAAATCTACCACCACCCCAACCACGACTTCAACGTGGAGCGGATGCTGGACGCGATGGAGGTCAGCCTCGACTATTACGAGGCGAATTTCGGCCCCTACCAGTTCGACTATGCGCGGATCATCGAATTCCCGGGCTACGCATCCTTCGCGCAGGCCTTTGCCGGGACGATCCCCTATTCCGAAGACATGGGCTTCATCGCCGATAATGGCGATGCGGAGAGCATCGACTACGTCACCTATGTCACCGCGCACGAGCTCGGCCACCAATACTGGGCGCACCAGCTGATCAGTTCCGATCAGCAGGGCGGCACCATGCTGGTCGAAACGATGGCCCAGTATTCTGCGCTGATGGTGATGAAGCACCTGTACGGCGAAGACAACATCCGCCGCTTCCTGAAATACGAGCTGGACAACTACCTCGCAGCGCGCGGCAGCGAGGCGATCGAGGAACTGCCGCTCGAACGGGTCGAGGACCAGGGCTACATCCACTACCGCAAGGGTGCGGTGGTCACCTACCTGCTGCAGGACCGGCTGGGCGAGGATCGCGTCAATACGATGCTCTCCGGCCTGCTCGATCGCTACAAGTTCAAGGGGCCGCCCTACGCCAACGCCAACGATCTGGTCGGTGGTTACCTGTCGCTGGCGCGCAACAAGCAGGAACGCGACCTGGTGACCGACCTGCTCCAGCGGATCACGCTGTACGATCTGAAGGCGGACGAGGCCAAGGTGACGAAGCGCGCGGACGGCAAGTTCGAGACCGAGATCACCGTGGATGCGGAAAAGTTCTACGCCGATGGTCAGGGCCAGGAGCGCAAGGCCCTGCTGAGCGACGAGATCGAAGTGGGCGTGTTTGCGCAGAAGCCCGGTCTGGGCGCGTTCGAGCGCAAGGACGTGCTGGCGCTGCGCCGCTACCCCGTCCACTCCGGCTCGCAGACGATCCGGATCGTCACCGACACACGGCCGAGCTTCGCGGGGATCGATCCGTACAACAAGTATATCGACCGCAATTCGGACGATAATATCGTCGCGATCGACTAGCGATGTGCGACGCTCAGCCTGCCTCTCCGCTCCCGCCTTGCGGGCTGCGGACGAGGCAGGCGGCGTCGAGCAGCATCAGTTCGCCGTCGTGAATGATGCAGCCGGGCGCGGCGCGACGCAGGGCTGAAGGTTGGCGTGCAAGCCGCGCCTGTGCCGCGCGGAACGCCGTGGGCACGACCAGATCCCACCGCTCGGGCAAGGTGCCCTGCATCAGGAAAGCACGATCGACCGCGATCACGGTGACGCCGTATTTCTCGACATACTCGTCCAGCGCCGCCGGATCGGATGAAGAAACCGCCGCCAGTGCATCCTCCAGCCGGTCCCGAAGCGGGCCGAAATAGCCCATGTGATAGGGAATCGAATGCTCTGCGCTGGCGAGCGTGCGATGGCCGGTCAGCGCGGGGATGAAGTCCAGCTCCTCGCTCACCCCGCCGATCACCGCTGAATCGGGCAGGCTATCGATCCGCGCGATCGCGCCGGGATCGGCGGGGCGGGTCAGCCCCGGGGTGGGCGAGAGGAAGGATGCGACGAGGAAGGTAGCCAGCAGGCCGCCGCCCCCATAGACGCGCGCGTCGATCGCCCCTGCCCGCAGCCGCGCATCGAGCCATATGCCGGCCACCTGCCCGATCGCGATGAACTCGAGCACCGAGAGCGTGCGCTGGGTATATCGGCTGGGCAGGTGGAGCGAGAAGGCGAAGGCGACCGCCACCGCCCACCACGCGATCCCCGCGATCAGCGCCAAGGCATAGATGAAATTGCCCGGCTCCCCATCGACGCGGAAGGAACCGCGCCGCAGTGCCGCGAAGGCGAGCCACAGCATCGGGACCAGCAGCAGCAGGTTGGGCAGCCAGGCCCACCGGGTCGACCAGCAGGGGACGATTTCGGGCAGCAGGCCGGTGCGCGCCTGGCACACCAGATCGACCTTGCCCGACAGGCCGACCACCGCGCTGCGTGCGAGGCCGGTGTTCATGTTCTCCATCCCCAGCGCGTCGCTGATCGTGAGGGTCGGCCCCCAGCCCTCGGTCGCGCCCGCCAGCGGGATCACTGCCGCGCCGACCGCTATCGCGCCGAGCCCGCACAGCACCCATGTCCTGAGGCTGAAATCGATCCGGAACGGCCGCCAGCCGACCCGCGACAGGCCCATCATCGTCAGCCCGACCAGCGCGGTGGTGGGGTACAGCAGGCCGAGCACGAACAGCGTCGGAACCATCTGCCACCCGCGATTGCGCAGCAGCCCGTCGAGGAACACCAGCAGAAGCGGAGCGGAAAAGGCGCGCGGTGTGGCCGAGTAGATCGAATCCTCGTGCAGTACGAACCCGGCCAGCAGCGCGGCAGCGGCAAAGGCGGCGAGCGGGCGCTGGGTCAGCGCCAGCGCGATCCGCCAGGCCATCCAGACGGAAAGGAACAGCAGCGGCACCGGCAGCAGTCTTGCGAATACCAGAGGTTCGAGGCCGAGCATGTTCGCCACCGTGAACAG
>ENA-ORDI01000853-ORDI01000853.1-marine-metagenome-genome-assembly--contig:-NODE-853-length-18756-cov-6.495851_pt1 | contig 18756 bp, 14 predicted proteins | sample MGYA00248628_ERZ508525 | MGnify/ENA primary metagenome ERZ508525 (study PRJEB26195, sample SAMN05422138) | marine metagenome | isolation source: East of Porto Seguro, South Atlantic Ocean | place... | reverse complement strand
ACAGTGGAATGTAAGGACTATTACATCAAGATATGAGATTTGGAGAAAAATTTTAAGAGGCGGTTACCAAACCAAGTCCACGCTTTCCTTGGTGTATGGGGGGGGGCACCAAAATGGTATCCACTTTACGACTTTAAAAGGATTTGAACGCCCCTAAACTCCCCAATCCAAAAAACAGAAACCCTGATCAAACCGCACGGTATATATATTATCCCCCCTTACTTATATGCGGGAAGTATTTCCCCTTATTGAAAAATTGAGTTTATAAGTTCTTATAAAAAATAAATCTCTTAATAATTTTCCGTCAGTTACACTTCCGCCCTCCGCTACAAACAAAAAAACCCCATCCAACCGGATGAGGTTTTTTGTTATTACTATAAACCTAAAACTTAATTAAGTTTAGTAACATTAGCAGCTTGATCACCTTTAGGTCCGGAAACCACTTCATATTCAACCTCATCGCCTTCATTGAGGGATTTAAATCCTTCTCCGTTTAAAGCGTTGAAATGTACGAATACATCTGTTTCATCTTTATCTGAAGTGATAAACCCGTAACCTTTTTTGTCATTAAACCACTTAACTTTACCTTGTACCATAAAAAAGTACCTTTCTATTTGTTTCAAAAAAAATATCTGTTTCCAAACTTAACTAAAAAAAAACCGCGTTTGTTGTTAACCGCGGAAATTTGTATCATTTAAACCAAGTTTCTTAAAACAACTATTTTTACTAATGCAAGTTTATCACTTTAATTAAATATGAACATACATTTTATTTAAAATTAACTTTTTTTCAATTTCCAAATAATTCTTGCGGATACACACCCTCATCAATCAATTTTTGGATCTCATTCACCACGTATTGTTTATCTTCTTTATACGTTACCCCAAACCAAGGTGCATTGCTGTGTAGAACATATACTTGTTCCCGTCGGGTTTGAATGAGATCATTAATCACTTTAGGGATTAAAAATTCACTTTTTAATTCTGTACCACTTTCCTTTAGAAAATCCACAAACATGTCTTGTAAATAATCAAGTAGGATTGGTGTAAAACCCCACATATTTACCGATACCGGTTCACTGCCGTCCAGTTTCACGTCGCGATCGGAGGTTACTTCTTTTTCTGTTTTAAGAACATTTTCTGTTTCTACCACTGTTGACAAACGCTCATTTTCAACCTCGCATATCCCACGGGTGACACCGCCAAAGGATGAAAGTGTCCGTTCCAACCGAAAAGCCATCATGCTGAAAACATGGTTTTTCCTTGAATAGAAATCCGCCAGTTTCTTAAACGATTCCTGACCATAAAAATCGTCAGCATTAATCACACAAAAAGTTTCATTTATTAAATTCGATGCGGATAAAATAGCTTGTCCAGTTCCCCATGGTTTTTCCCTTCCTTCCGGGCATTTAAATCCATTTGGGAGATCGTGAATATCCTGAAAAGCGAATTGAACCTGGATCTTGCCGGCATATTTATCAGTAATCTTTGCTTTGAACTCATTTACAAATTCCCTGCGAATTATGAACACAACCTTGTTGAAACCAGCTTCAATTGCATCATAAACGGAATAATCAATAATTGTCTCGCCGTTCGGTCCTACCGCATCCAGTTGTTTCAACCCGCCATAACGGGATCCCATCCCTGCTGCCATTACTAAAAGTGTGATATTGTTCATTAAATTATAAATCCTTTAGTGAATGCTAAAATTAATCAATTCTTGTTCCTTCATCAGGATAAATGATATAGGCTTTACCTCCCGCCTTTTGAATTGCTTCTGCTATTTGTTGCGGGTTTTCCGGAACATAGGCCACCATACACCCGCCGCCGCCAGAACCGTTGATCTTGCCACCCAGTGCACCTGCATCCATGGCGGCCTCCAGCATAGCTTCGATCTTTGGAGTACTCACATTTAACACATCCCGCAAAACTGCATGATGATCTGATAAAAGTTTCCCGATCTTTTTATGATTTTGTTCAGTTTTTTCCAGTTCCAGCAATGCATACTTTAAAAAATCCCTGTTTTGAATTGTTCCATGAAATAATGTTTTTTCTTCTTCGGTTAAATCATTCAATTTGAAGTCAATATTAGACGTATAAAGACTAAAACTTGTATTTTGTTTCTTTAGTTTATCCAAAATCGTTAAGCGAGCATCCCGACAACGCGCTAGTATTCCCATAGTATCCTTTGGCTCACAGGAATCACCCAATACAAAGGTGCCCAAATTCGGATTTAAGGATTGAATGGAAATTTTTGGTTTCGATTCCAAATAAATAAGATACCCCATGGCGGTGGAGTATTGGTCCATCATACCACCCGGTTCGTTGAATTCTTTCACTTCCGCTATGTAGGTTAACTCTCCGATTTTCTGTTGATTCCAGTCCGCCGGTTCATCAGCCATTCGGGATAAAAAATGGATCCAGGACACATTAATGGCGGACGAACTGCTGGTGCCGGCCCGAATCGGAATTTGGCTGGTGAGTTCACATTCGAAGCCATGGGAAAAGGTCAGGCCTTCATTCATGCACACATTGATCCCACTTTTGAAATAATCCCGAGGTTTGGAGTAGGTCAGGTCATCCAGGGAAAAAGATTCTGTCTCTCCCAAATCTGGCTTATGGATGATTATCTTTTTATCGGACCTTCTTTCTCCGGTTAAATTAGCACGGAGTGAAATCGCCATAGCAATGACTGGCAGACCCAGGTAATCCTGGTGCTCTCCAAATAGACAGATTCGTCCTGGCGTACTTACTTCCACAACTTATATAATCCAAAAGATGAAACGGTACCTAGACCACAGATTATGATTCCTAATCCTGTTTGGCCATAGATCAACTGCCCGACACCTAAAAGAAAACCATAGACTGCCACACAGCCCAAAACCATACAGAGAATTCCGTTTGGAACCGGCCAGGGCTCACTTGAAATCCCGTCAGAATATTTCGTCCATCCTGGTCCGCCGGGATTCACCTTCTTTACAAAATTCCGCAGTGTTTCCTCATCATCTGGCGGTGTTAAATAAGTGGCTAGAATCCATACAATCGTGGTGAGCAAAGCACCAATAACAATCTTCTGCCAGTCTTCCAATCCGACATTAGCAAAATTGAAATACCCGGCAATGATAATAGAACTGACCATTGCAACTATTTCCGTGTAAGCATTGATTCGCCACCAAAACCAGCGCAGGATGTAAATCATCCCTGTGCCGGCACCGATCATGAGTAATAATGTAAATGCCTGACCAGCGCTGGTGAGCAGAAGACCCAGTCCGCCACCCAAAATGATGGAAACCACCGTAAATAATCGCCCGGCCATAACCAACTGTTTTTCCGATGCGTCAGGTTTAATGAAGCGATGATAAAAATCATTCACCAGGTAACTGGCACCCAAGTTCAATTGAGTGGACATGGTGCTCATAAAAGCGGCGATGAGTGATGCAGCGACCAATCCCAAAAGTCCCGATGGTAATAAAGTGAGCATGGCTGGATAGGCCACATCATGACCCAGTTTGTCAGCGGGAAGATTGGGAAACGCATTTTTGATATCAGCTAATTCTGGAAAAATGATAAGCGATGATAAAGCAATCAGAATCCACGGCCAGGGTCGCAGAGCGTAATGCGCTACATTGAATAAAAAGGTGGCACCCACCGCATTGGATTCATCTTTGGCGGAAAACATACGCTGGGCAATGTATCCGCCGCCACCGGGTTCGGCACCAGGATAATAACTAGCCCACCACTGGACCGCCAGGGGAACCAGTAAAACCGGCACCCACAGGTTGGGATCGGACAGATCGGGGATCAACGCAATTTTATCTATTACGTTTGGATGAGAGATCAGTTTGGATAATCCGCCAATCTCTGGCAACCCAAGAATGTAAAACATCCCCCAGACCGAACCGATCATGGCCAGGGTGAATTGAACGAAATCAGTGATGATGACGGCTTTGAGTCCGCCCAATGCCGAATATGCCAGTGTAATCGAACAGGCGAATGCCAGGGTCACCCAGCCGGGTAATCCCAATACAATTTCCCCGAATTTCACAGCCGCCAAACTCACAGCACCCATAACCAACACATTGAATACCAATCCCAGATACAAAGCTCGGAATCCGCGCAGGAAAGCTGCGGCTTTTCCGCTGTAACGGAGTTCATAAAATTCAATATCAGTAAGCACACCGGAGCGCCGCCAGAGCTTGGCGTACACAAACACCGTTAGCATGCCCGTCAGCAAAAACGCCCACCACGCCCAGTTACCGGCTACACCATCCTGGCGAACAAGGTCAGTTACCAAATTCGGCGTATCGGTGGAAAATGTGGTAGCCACCATACTAACGCCCAAAAGCCACCAGGGCATGTTCCTACCGGCCAGGAAAAAGGATTTGGTATCTTGTCCAGCCTGTTTCGATGCCCAGATACCGACAACTAATGATATTGTAAAATAAACGCCGACGATAGTCCAGTCTAATGTTGAAAGTGTCATCTAAAGATCATCATCCAACCCGAAAATCGGTTGATTGTTTTTCCATCTTCCCCGTGTAAAATCGGGAATTTTTACAGACGTGCTGTTTAGTCGAATTGATTTTTCAGATAGGGGACAGATCACACTCATACTCACCGCATCGTACACATCAATGGGCGGAGTCACATTCCGCTTCAAGGATTCCACAAAAGCGCGAAGGATGAAAAAGTCCATCCCGCCGTGGCCCGAACCAGTCGCCTGGTCTTCAAACCGTTTCCAGAGCGGATGATCATATTTCTCCATGTAAGTTTCATCCGCTTCCCACTTGTGTGCTTCAGGGCTCATTCCTTCTATATATATGGAATTATTGTCCACCATCCAAATCCCCTTTGTGCCTTGGACCCTGTAATTCAATGAATAAGGTCTTGGTGAATTCGTGTCGTGGCTTAACATGATAGTCTGCCCGTTGTCACATTTGATAACGGTGGTCACAACGTCACCCAGTTTGAATTCCACATTGGCGTTGGGATGGTCCGGCCCGCCATTATCCACAATATAATTATGAAGTCCGCGGGATTGCGTTGCCGTGGATGTAAGATAAACCATTCGGTTTCCTCGATTAATGTCCAACATGGTACTGACAGGACCCAATCCGTGGGTGGGATAAAGATCACCATTTCGATCAACAGAATGCTGAGTTCGCCATTTCGATTCGGAATATCCTTTTTCTCCAAATTCAACGCCACCGCCGTAGGGATTTTTTCCGTCATTGAATTTCACATGGCGCAGGTCGTGCTGGTATCCGCCTTGGCAGTGTAGCAACTCTCCAAATAAGCCCTGACGCACCATATTCAGCACTGCCATAATGTCCCGACGGTAGCAGACATTTTCCATTATCATGCAATTCATGCCTGTCTTTTCTGACGTATTTACTAAATCCCAGCAATCACGGACGGTTAGAGCAGCTGGCACTTCAGTCCCCACATTGATTCCGTTCTTCATGGCGGCGATGGCCATGGTGTGATGCCATTCCCATGGTGTGGCGATATATACACCGTCCAGGTCTTCATTGGCTACCATGTTTCGGAAATCTTCATCCCCATTTTTATAAATGCGGGGATAGGGTTTCCCGGCATCTTTCAATATTTTAAGAGCACTTTCGATCATACCATCATCGATATCGCAAATGGCAGGAATTTGAACTTCAGGATATTTAGCCGCGAGCCAGAGCATCCATTGACCCCGCATTCCGGTTCCAACAAATCCCAGCTTTATTTGTTTATTTACTACCGGGGAAGAGAATAATGATTTTGGCATCATGGCGGCGGCAGTCCCAGCCAGGGCCATGGTTTTGACAAAATCACGTCTATTGATTCTTTTAGACATTTATTACTCCAGGTTTATTTTGTTTCAAGTTCGTTCATTTTCTTGGCTCCAATTGAGATTCAGTCTTTGGTAGATATCCTTGCTCAATAAACGACATGATTCCAAATAAAGCACCCCAAGAATGAAAGCGGTCAGATGAAAGTCGTTCATCATCGCCTGTACCGGTGATAGATGAATAATTTTCGCTCACATAACCTTTCCTATTCCACTCAGTTAAAATAAGCTTCAGGGATTTGTCTGATAATTCTCTTGCTGCTCCATAATAACCGGCCTGTCGCAGACTTAAATAGGTGAGGAAATTGAGGGGCGGCCAGATAGCGCCTTTCCAATAACGTTGTTTTGGAAATAAGGGATCGTTTCGTGTCGTGGAGGGCAACATCCAATCCCCATAAAATTCTTTGGGATCATAAAAGTGTTGCACAATATGGTCTGCTCGACCTTTGTAACCCAGTTCTGCCAACAGTGGATAAAACATCGTGGGTGAAACCCGTTTAGAAAGCGAATCCACGTCAGTGCGATAATTAAGATATGCACCAAAATTATTATCCCACACTTTTTCCATCGCATACGAGAATTCTTTCGCACGCTTCAATAATTCCAATTTTTCATCATTGCGGTCAATGATCCCTGCCATTTCTGCCAAAGCTTGGCAATCAGCGATATAGAGGCTGTTAAGGCCCACATCCTGCAACTCCAGTGTATGCTTATCCTTGTTGAAGGGAACACCCACATACATGGGAGAATCATCCATACCAGATTCATACCCAGCTGCAGTTTTCGTTTCAAAGACTGGTTCGTTGAATGGATTATCTGCTGGAGATGATCCGTAGCTCAAAAGTCCTTCATTCATTCGGGCGTTGGGCCACCAGCGGTTCCACTCCAGTAAATCATCAAAGGTCGCTTCCAGAAACCATTGTTCCGGATATCGCTTGTAGATCTCTTTCACCATAATTCCGCCAACTGGCGGCTGGGAACGGTCAAATGATTTACTCCCGTTCCCGCGATTATCATTAGGAATGAATCCGTTCTCTGTTTTTCCATGTAGATGCTCGATCGCGTTGGCGTAAGCCAGATCCCGGCTGGAAAGTCCTGTCATAAAAGACAGAAAAAAATTATCCCACCCGAACAGGCAATAACCACCGTATTCTTCGTTCCAAAGGCGACCCACGGTAGAGACCACACGATTGTGTTTCGGTTCATAAATTAAATTCCATGCAATCCCTGCTTGAACAGCCACGTAAGCCTCTGATAATTCTCCATATTCATCGGCTTCATCTTGCAGTTTTTGTTTTTGGATCTGAATCGCTTCCTTTATCTCTTGGAGGGTCTTTTTCTGTCCCGTTGAAATGCCGATCTCACCGTCAAGCCAAACGGCCATGTAAGGAGTTTTTACATCTAAATAGGGATCATCATCAACGATCTCTGCTGTTGTATAAACTCTGATTATATTTCCTGAAATTCTGGCTTGCAGGTGCTCCTTATTTCTAGATAAAGTTCCTCTTCTATTCCATAGCATGCCCGATTCAATGATAACCTTTATACGATTGTTTGGTATGGAATTGGGAGAAATAAGTATAACCAGATCTTCGCCTGCGTGGGCGGTTTCAATCCGTGCATCCAGTTCTGCCCATTGAATATCCAAGCGGGTGAAACTGCCGTCATAAGTATGAGGTCCCGGGCGAATCTGTTCTGTATCATCTCCCCTGCGGCCAATGAGTGCTTCCCTGAGATATTGTTCTTCCAAGAAGTAATGTTGCTTAAAAGCAATATTGATGGCAAACCCCTGTGGTAATAAAACCTGTTGCAGAACAGATCGTGTATTCCATGTATTCCAACCCTGTTGAAGTGTTTTCTGAATATTTTGGTATTGAGGAAAATCACGTCCAGAGGGCTTGACAGAATTAATACCAATAATTAGGATTAATAATATAAAAACTCTAAAAGATCTCATTAACCGGATATCAATGATAAGAAGAGATAAATGCCGATAGTAATTCCCATTATTGCCAATGAAACGTTTTTTGCCTGGGGCCATGGTGTCATATTAACCGGTGCTGGATCTCTTTCATCGCTTTTGGCGATTTCATCAGCGGTTTTAGGTTTGAAATATCCAATGATCAGCATTGTAAAAATTGATGCAATGAAACTAATAAAATAGCCATGGAGCCAATGGAGATCACCATCGCCGTTGGCAAAAAATGTCGGAACGTCCTTGATATTCACAAATGTAAAAAATGCATAAAATACCATTCCTACAATCATTCCCATTTTCGCTGCTATGGCCGGCACGTGTTTTGTAGTGATCCCTAAAAGGAAAATACCGATGATAGGTACACTGTATAGCCCATTTACTTTTTGCAGGTATTCAAAAATCGATTCCATCTGTGCTAATAAAGGCGCTATACAAATGGATGCAATGGCCAGGCCAATACTGAAATATTTGCCGATTTTTACTATCTGCTCTCCCGTTGCACTCCGGTTGATGTACCCATTATAAAACTGAAGAGAAAACAAGGTGGATGCACTGTTCAATGCACTATTGAATGAACTCAGGATGGAACCCATGAGCACCGCAGCAAACAACCCCAATGACCAATCGGGTAATACGTGACGGACAATCGCCCCGTATACCTGATCCTGTTTATCGATTGTGAGATCTGTCATGTGTAATGCGATAATACCGGGAAGACACAACATCAACGGCCCGACCAATTTCATTGCTGATGCAAAAAGTACACCCTTTTGTCCTTCGGCCAGACTTTTGGCTGCCATAGCCCGCTGAACAATCACCTGATTGGTGGACCAGTAAAACACCTGAATAAACATCATTCCTGTTAACAATGTAGGCCATGGGACCGAAACAACTTTATTATCTACATTGGTTTGAGTTAAGGCTGTCAAATATTCTGGATTATCATTTATTAATGCTGCCAATCCTGAAAAGAATGATCCTTCTCCCAAAGCGATCAGTGCCAGAAAAGGAATGGCCAGTCCGCCAATTAATAAACCAACACCATTCAATGTATCACTTACAGCAACCGATTTCAGACCACCAAAAATGGCATAGGAGCTCCCGAGGATACCAATCGTCGCCACCACAAACCAAAGGGGCAGGTTTAGATCAAACATACCGATCAAAGCCAAAGAACCGGTATAAAGAACTACGGGAAGCAGTACAGTCACATATCCAAACAGGAAAAGACCTGAAACCATGGAACGGGTTGTTTTATCAAAACGCTTTTCTAGAAACGCAGGGGTGGTGGTAAATCCGCTGGCTAAATACCGTGGAAGAAAAACCAATGCGGTGGCGATCATTGCAAAAGCAGCCAGTGCTTCCCAGGCAATACCTACCAGGGCTTTATCCCCAAAGACAGCACCGTTTAATCCCACCAGTTGTTCGGTGGATAGATTGGTCAGCAAGAGTGATCCGGCAACAATGGGCCAACCAAGAGCCCGACCACCGGTGAAATATTCTTCAGTAGCATTGTCAGACTTTTTCATCCGATGGACAATGCGGTAGGTGAAAAATGCGACGCCACCTGTTGCTAAAATGAAAGAGATGATCGAAATTGTATTCATAGTTTTTTAATATTCCTTTTAATCCTTGATATGGTTTATGAGCTTTTATTTCATCTTTAGTTTTGAAAGTTTGGTTAAATCTGTTCCGACTTCAAATGGGACCAGCATGAAGGAATAGTCATAATTTCCAGGAGAAAGTGTATATTGATCGTGGGGCCTTGCTCCCCAGCTGTTGTCGCCGCCAACACCCATTTGTTTAAGATCAATCAACCAGTCTACCTGATCCTTTTGCTGTAGATTCAGTTTGCCGTGTTTTTGTCCTCTAGGTACATAATCAAGATCTTCGTATGGATATTGATGGACACTGCCATCAAATGTGGGTGATCCTTTGACCATCAACCCGATCTTTCCATTGGAAAGTGCCATCCAGCGAACATCAGTCTTATTTCCTGTTTCTTGGGGGCGTACATATTGAAAGGTCTGATCCCATACCGATCCATGATACAGTCCAACTGCAGCCGATGTTTTACGATCGATATAAGATTCATGAGGACCACGACCAAACCAGGTCACTTCATCAAAATCTCCTGGTAAACTCATCTTTATTCCTATTCTCGGAATTTCCGGCAGTGAGGTATCTGCCATTGAATATTTATTATCAATATTTATAATCCCGTTTCCATACACTTGATAAACAGAAATTAAATTTAAATTAATGGATGGATAACTGCTTTTAAACACAACCCTAGCAAAACCATCTATTACTTCACCACTTATTACTTCTGTCTTCAAACTATCATTCACATTTTTCCATAATCTCGTCCGTTTTGGCATCCCATTTCCCAGATCATTATCATTAGGCGCACGCCAGAAATTAGCCTCAATAGGATTAATGAAGATTTCAATGCCATTATAAATATATTGTTTTATTTGTCCTGTAGCACGGTTAAATAATACATAGAATGCTTTGCCATGCACTTCAATGCCTGCATCTGTATTCAGGATAATAATGGGCATATCAGTCAAAGGAGTTGTAGTCAACTCGCGACTAATTGGTAATTGAAATTGTTCCCACGCGACAATATGACCTTTTGAGATTAGTGGATGATTCTGATTGGTTTTGGCTCGAATCATTAAAAAATATTCCACTCCTGGCTCTGGGATAATCCCGGAAAGACTGAATGTTAATTTCTGTGATTCACCTGCCATAAGATCAAGTTTTCCCATTTTTCCTGATGAAATAGTTTTATCATTGCCTTTAACAAACCATTCAAAATCCAAATGATTCAAATCAACGAAATCGTAGCGATTGGTTACTTTGATGCGGCCGTGAGATAAATTATCTGCTTCAAACTTAACCGGTTGATACACTTTTTTTACTTCATGCATATGAGGATTGATGGTTCTGTCTGCAGCAATAAGGCCATTGGCGCAAAAGTTGGAATCGTTCTCGGCAAACTCTGTTCCGAAATCACCGCCGTAAGCCCAATAATCTGTTCCATTTTCATCTGTCTTCAAAATGACCTGATCTACCCAATCCCAAATAAAACCACCCTGGAGTGCTTTATATTTTTCAAATGTATCCCAATAATCCTGCAAGTTGCCGACACTATTGCCCATGGCATGGGCGTATTCGCAAAGGATAAGGGGTTTTTCAGTTTTTTTAGAAGCGTAATCAGAAATGAATTCTATGTTCTTGTACATGGGAAAAACCACATCGGTATGGCGTTCATACCACGCTGGCTGGTAAACAACTGGCCTTGTATTATCCCTGGCTTTTATCCAGTCGTATAACTTGACAAAGTTGGTACCATCACCCGCTTCATTACCCATGGACCACATAATAATACAGGGTTGATTCTTATCCCTTTCAACCATTCTCTTTCCGCGGTCGATCCATTGGGCAGTCCAAGTGCTATCATTGGCTATATGTCCATAGCTTTTTTCATGAAATTGCATCCCGTGAGCTTCAATATTGGCCTCATCGATGACATAGAGACCATATTCATTGCATAATTCATACCAGCGTTCCTGGTTGGGATAATGAGATGTACGGACAGCATTAATATTGTTTTCCTTCATCAGCTGAATATCTTTTATCATAGTTTCTTCAGTGATGGACCGCCCCCGAACAGGATCCCATTCATGGCGATTCACACCGCGGAACATAATGGCTTTTCCATTTACGAGCAGATTTCCGTCTATGATTTCAACCCGTTTGAAACCCACTTGTTGAGTGAAACTTTCTATGATTTCCTTTTGAGAATTAAACAGGTTGATCTGCAGATTATACAAATACGGATCTTCTGCTGACCATGGATTGATATGGTCAATTATCGATTCAAATAATATTGATTTTTTTACAACTGCTGTCGAATCAAACAATGTTTCAGATGAACCGGTCAAAACAGCCTTGATAGTCATTTCTTCTGCTGTTTCATCATCTTGTAAAAAATCAATATCAAGGGAAAAATATCCAGATTTTAAGTCATCATTCAATTCTGCTTTAACAAAGAAATCGGCGATTCGTGTTTTAGAAACTGCATAAAGATACACATCCCGTTCCAATCCGCTGACCCTCCATGTATCCTGGCCCTCCAAATAAGAACCATCAGAAAAACGATAGACCTGCACGGCGACTTTATTCTCTCCAGATATGACTTTGTCAGTGATATTGAATACAGCAGGAGTCTTGGAGCCCTGGCTATAGCCAACGAATTCACCATTCAGCCAGAAATAGAATGCAGACCGCACACCGCCAAAGTGAATAAAGATATCTCGAATATTCCATAATTCATTCAATTCAAATGTCTTTACGTATGATCCAACTGTATTGTAGTCATGAGGGACAAATGGCGGATCTGGTGGAAAAGGATATTCTTCATCCAAATAAATGGGAACTGACCAGCCCTGCATTTCCCAATGCCCTGGCACTGTGATGTCATCCCAGTGAGATACTTCATAGTCAACCTGTTCAAAGCCTGTTGCTTTTTGAGTAGGATCTTTTGCAAAATGGAATTTCCATTCGCCATTCAATGATTGAAAATAGTTAGATAAGGACTTATCATTTTTCAAGGCCAATGCTTCTGATTCAAATGGGAAAAAATGGGCTCGCGGTTCCTCGCGATTAATCTGAAAGACGGTTTGGTCTTCCCAATGATCATTCATTTCATGTGTTTTTTCTTTTTTCATCATTAATATTGCCGCCACTAACATTAAGATAAAAATGAGTACAATTGCATTTTTCATTATTCAGTCATTGTTTCATCGAGTTTTTTGACCAATTCATCAGCATTTTCTTTATTGAACACCAAGGGTGGCTTGATCTTGATAACATTATGGTCCGGGCCGTCTGTGCTCAATAGAAGTCCTTTATCTTTCATGTGATTTACGATGGTTTGTGATTCAGCAGCTGCAGGAACAAGTTCATCTTTTACTAACTCGATCCCAATGAATAGTCCCCTGCCACGTACTTCTCCAATTAGATCGTGTTGATTCAACATATTCCATTAATTGATCTGGCCACTTTTTCAGGTCTTCATTTTGCATTTTTTCCAAGAAATTCCAAGCTTGATTTTCTGTAATAGAAATGTATTTATTAGCAGCGAATAATTGCTTTCTGTATGCAGCCATGGTGACCGTGATACATGAGCGCATACAGACCAAATAAATTACAGCCAGTAATTCATCAGTACGAAAATTTTTGGCAGTGAATTAAATACCGGCACGTTATTTTTGAAAGAGCAGTAAGCGGTATGTTTTGTATTTGATAAAATTCGACCCGGTTAGCTGACCGGTGAAATACACCCGGTTGATTTTTACAAGGCGCTTTTCATATTTCCAATTCAAAAAACCGGTAAGCTTTGGATAGTTGCTTTCTAAATATTCGCTGGACATGGTTTTAATGGGATCAAGAACTTCAGTGACAAATTTATCCAACAGGTCATTTGTTGGCGCTGTTTCTTCCGTAATATCAATATCCATCTTTTTGGTGAGTGCTACTGCATTAATCTTTTCTTCAAACTTGGTCCATTTATGTCCACCACCTAATGGACTTTTACCCGGTACATTTTTACTAAAAAAATCACAAATAAACAAGTGGCCGCCATGGGGCAGCATATCCACAATCTTATCAATAGATAAGCCCAGTTTTACATATTGAAAACTCTCGCTGAATAGTATCATATCGTAGGATTTATCAGTATCTAAATCCTCAAATCCACAGACATGCACTGTGGAACGATCACCTAATTTCTTACGAATATTCTCTGCAAGGAACTCGCTGGGAAGCACACAATCCACTTCATATCCAAGCTCAAGTAATTTTTTTGCTAAATTTCCCGAACCGCTGCCTACATCTAAAATCGATCTCACCCTTTCTGGTATATTATCTATGATCAATTGGGAATGGCGTAACTGTGCTTCGGCAAAATTTTGAGCGGTGGCTGTTTTATCATTGGGCCAGTAGCCGTAGTGGAGATCTTCAGTGTCCATAAAAAAACGGCCGATCAATAGTCCGATATCCAGGCCGACTGCTTTTGAGTCAATCTTTTTAGCCATGAATCAATAAATCCTTTTGCGATGGAGAGTGTCATAATATACGAGACATTCCTCATAAATCGCTTCTTGTTCAGAAGACAATTCTTCCGTTGGCTGCATATAAGGTTGGAAGCATGTTGATGCTTCCACAGAACTGTACCAGTATTTTGCCCACACACCATCTGTATCCCGCGGTCCTGCTGGCCACGATAACATTTCATCCATGAATGGTATTCCTACTGCTTCACAGAATTTCTGTAAAATATTTTTTGGATCATGCAATACATCTCTGGCATCAATGATAACAGGATCTTCGCCGATCTCTTCTGTTATTTTACGATATAATTCTACCTGCTGGGAAAAGCCCAAAAGCTCTGAACGGGTCACCTCATATTTTTTACTATAGGATAAAATAACTTCTTTTGGATCGCGAATGAGGAAGCAATTTGTTACTTGACCGATCCATGAAAGATCCACTCCCGGCAGATTATGCTGAGCCATATGTTTTTGATACCATATTGACGCTTCTTCAGGGATAAATCCGGTGATGTAATCCACCACTTTATCCCAACCACATTCCATGGATCGCAAAACCTCTTTTTTACCGGGATGGTCTATATCCGTATTATTTAAATAATATCCGTAAAAAGGTTCATCGGATACGAAAGTATCCGGGCGATTCTCAAAAGAACGCATCATGGCCGTAGATATATTCCGCGGACCGGACCACATGGCAATGTGTTTAGTCACTGGGTGGGTATAATGTATCGATATCTTTTTTATAAATGTTTTGGAGCCGCTTTGTTAATTCCCCTCTTTTACCGCCGGAGATCTCATGTCCATCAATTTCCACCACAGGAATCACTCCGGCAAAAGTGCCGGTTACAAATGCTTCATGTGCAGTATGGCAATCTTCCACATGGAAATTTCGTTCAAAGACAGGAATATCATTTTCCTTACACAAGCGAATGATGCTACCGCGGGTGACGCCATTCAAACAATATTCTCCGGTGGACGTCCACACTTCGCCTTGGCGTACGACGAAAAAGTTAGTGGAATTGCATGTGGACACGTAGCCATTCACATCCAGCATCAATCCTTCGTCAAAACCCAACCGATCTGCTTCAATGCAGGCCACAATGCAGTTCAATTTGCTTAAGGTATTCCATTTTGGATCCTGTGTTTTTGACGTTCCCCTGCGGATGCTTACTGTTCCCAAAATTATCCCTGTCTTTTTCACGTCCTCACTGGCTTTCTTGTATTCGGGGATAACCACAATGGTAGGTCCACTCACATTCACTTTGGGATGCTGATAGGGTGTTTTTTTCATTCCGCGGGAGACGATGAAGCGGAGATGAATATCCGATTCCATGTTATTGGCTTCCAAAGTAGAAACGATTATTTCTTCCAATTCTTCCTCTGTTTTACCAATATCCATTCCGATGGCTGCAGCACTTGCGAAGAGTCGCTTAAAATGCTCATTTTTATGGACCAGGTGTCCGTTATGACAGCGAATTCCTTCCCACACACCATCACCCAGTAAAAAGCCACTGTCAAAGACCGACACTTTAGCTTCGCTGCGTAGCACGATCTCCCCATTGACATAAATAAGGATATTTTCGTTGCGCTTATCTGCTTCGTATTCGTGGGTACCCATTAACCTTCAATAATCTCCCTGCTGGTGCGCACACCGGACTCAATGGCGCCATTCATGGATGAATGAAATTCAGAGGTATGTTCACCGGCGAAATGCACTTTGCCTTCAGGCTTGCTCAAGATATCTATAAAATCCCACTGGCCTGGGCTCAAATATGTATAGCTGCCCTGCATCCAGGGATCCTCATTCCAGTATTTGGAAATTCCAGATTCCCAAATATGCGGAGTTTCCGACCATAATTCCGTGGCTGTTTCTTTGGCCACACGCAAGCGCTGTTTCTGACTCATTTTTCCAAGTTTTGCTGCTGAAGAACCGGACGTAAAGGATAACAGAATTCCCCGGGGGCCTGGTTGATCAATGGAAAAATGATAAACACGGCGTAAAGGTGTATCGGTAAAAACGCGCTGGCCTACACTGCCCTGTTCATCCCAGATACGCCGTTTGAACTGCATGGCAATCTTCATGACCTCTCCATAGGACTGCTTGCGGATACAGTGCATCTTTTCATCAGAAAAATAAGGTGTAATCTTTGTTTTCCGCAGGATGGTCAACGGCATGGCCACCACACAGCGATCCGCTGAAATGGATGTCAACTTTCCGCTTTCTTCAAATGTGACTTCTACACCTGACTTACTGTGGCTTATCTTTTTCACTGGACAGTTATATTTCAAATTTGCTGCTATTTCCTTGGCAAAGCGCTTTGGTAATTGATCATTGCCGCCGAAGATCCGTCCTTCCACTGTATTCTCGCTGAAAGCTGATGCATAGAAATGACCGAAAACCATATTCAACGCAGACATTTGATCAGGGGTGCAGGTACTTTCTGTTGCATTCGTATACTTATATAGATCAATGATGTCTCGCGGTGCACCCTCTTTCCTTAAAAGCTGGGCAACGCTCATGTTGTCAAGATCCAGGACATCCTCTGGTATATTCTTGGGATCCTTGATCTTTTCCACCCAATGACGGACATATTCAAATTCCTGGCCGAATAGCTTTCCGCCAACCGTCCCTTTATAAGGCAACATTTGTTTCATGGCCTTGAAATCAGCCATGTTATATTTCTTGCCGCGTACGTAAATACCGTCATATTGCTTTGCCGGCAGTATATCCAGACCAAATTCTTTACAATATTTTCGGGCATATTCATCGCTGGAATCCACATATTCGGCACCCATTTCAGCGTATAAATTATCAGCAAAGGGATCGCGATAGGTCCGCACCCTGCCTCCGGGACGGGAACGGGCTTCCAGAACAGTAATATCGATGCCGGCATTCTGCAATTCATAGGCACAGGAAACACCGCCAAGGCCAGCGCCAATAATAATCACTTTTTCAGCAGAACTGTTATCAGTGATATTTAATAATGAACGCGCCGGTGTTATCGCCATTCCTGCCGCAGCAGCGGTACCGGCACGTAAAAATTGTCTTCGTGAGATCTTGTTTCCCATAATTGGACCTGCTTATTGGAATAGTTAAGGTCAATTCTACAAAACATTCATCTTACAATGCACATTTTTACCATGGGCTATGTAGATTTTTCCATGGAAATGCCCCTTTTTCAGCACTTCGAAAATGAATGGATCACTTTTGGTGTTTTTTTTGTGTTCATATTCTTTTTGATAGGTATAGCCGAATTCGTACGCTCAAAGTTAAAATGGGGCCCAGAGACCAGCCGTAAGATGGTCCATGTTATCGTGGGGATCATGGTTGCCTGCTGTCCCCTCATATTCAGATCGAATATTCAGCCTATTACGCTGGCGGCCATTTTCATTGTGGTGAATGCTACTGCATTGAACATTGATGCATTCAAGGGTATGCATGATACAAAACGAAAAACTTTTGGGACTGTTTATTTTCCCATCGCTTTTTTGATCTTGGCAGCATTCTTTTGGGAAAAGCCCATTACCCTGATCCTGTCCATGCTGGTCATGACATTTTCTGATACCCTGGCATCCTTCGTTGGCGAACACGAAAAGAAACCACTGAAATTTAGATTGTGGGTAGATGAAAAGTCCCTTCAGGGCAGCGCAGCCATGTTCCTCTCCACTACGCTGATCATTTATGTAGGCACAGACTTTTTTGCCTGGTTCTTTGATGCTGCGTTTTTTCTGCCTTTGGAAGTGTTGATTGGCTGCGCAGCGTTTACAGGAATGGCGGCGACCTTGGCCGAAGCCGCTAGCAATAAAGGGTCTGACAACTTTTCGGTGCCAATAGTGACAGCCATTGCCTACGAGACTTATCTCATCAACTACAGCCACGGATCTTTACCCGCATTATTAACCTGGACTTTGGGTTCGGCAGTGATCTTTTATGCTGCTTACAAAGTACGCTCCCTGAATGGTGGAGGAGCAGTTGCAGCATTTATTATGGGAATATTCATCTTTGGCGCTGGAGGATTCCAATGGATAACCCCTATCCTGGCTTTTTTCATTTTATCATCCCTACTATCAAAATTGGGGAAAAAGTCCGCTGAAACCACACAAAAGAGCTCGAATAGGGATGTGCTGCAGGTATTAGCCAACGGCGGAATACCCATGATCATTGCTATTGTGAATTTTTTTCAGCCTTTTGACCTGGCTTATATAATGTTCTTGGGCGCTATCGCTGCTGCCACAGCAGACACCTGGGCAACAGAGATCGGCTTTTTCAGCAAAAAGGATCCCCGGCATATTTTGAATTTTAAAACAGTAATAAAAGGCACTTCCGGCGGGGTGACACTTTTAGGTTTTGTTGGATCTGCTTTAGGAGCTGGAACTATTGCTTTAATTGGAATGAATTGGCTAAATGATTTTCCAATTCACTGGATAGTATTAGCAGGATTTGTCGGGAGCTTTGTAGACTCCATTCTCGGCGGAAGTATTCAAGCCAAGTTCACCTGTTCAGCCTGCGGTAAAGAAACTGAAAAAAGAATGCACTGCCAAATGCATACCAGCCACGCAAAAGGTTTCAAGTGGCTGGATAATGACGGGGTAAATTTTGTGAATACGATCGTGGGTGTATTGATCGTATGCATGTTATTTTAACAGCACCATCTTCCTGGTCTGAATGAACTCCCCAGCCTGTATTTTGTATAGATACACACCTGCACTTACGGGCTTGCCGAAGTCATTGGTAGCATCCCAAATAATAGACCTGTAGCCAGCATCTTGGGTTTGGTTTAGCAGTGTTCTAACCTGTCTGCCCAGCATATC
>ENA-ORDI01000849-ORDI01000849.1-marine-metagenome-genome-assembly--contig:-NODE-849-length-18838-cov-2.548691_pt1 | contig 18838 bp, 17 predicted proteins | sample MGYA00248628_ERZ508525 | MGnify/ENA primary metagenome ERZ508525 (study PRJEB26195, sample SAMN05422138) | marine metagenome | isolation source: East of Porto Seguro, South Atlantic Ocean | place... | reverse complement strand
TTCAATGGATAACAGACAATTACGGGAAACTTGCGTGGAATTTACGCCTGCCCCCCCCGCCGACGCCGGCCGTTCTTTCAAATCCGCGAAGGCGACCGTTGCTGGGGGGTACTTTTCAGCATACTCAACTGGATGGCAAGGCTTTTCACGCCCGCCAGCCGCCCGTCACCGACATGTGACACCGGCTGGCTTTCCTCCCTTTAGTCCTCCCATTCATGCCTGGGCCTAATCGGCGGCTTGGGCTTGTTTATTGCCGGAACGTAACCCCCGGAATGGGCCAAGTGTGGCATACCAAATCCCTTGGCCGCAATAGCCTAATTTCAGCCACCCGCCAAAAGCCACGGTTCCCTTGATAACCCTGTTTCCCGGGGCCGGCGGGCTCAGGCCACCCGGTCGCCGGGCTCGTCGCCGGCGAAAAAGGCGTCCAGGTTGTCGAGCGCCCGGAACCCCATGGCGTCGCGGGTTTCGGCGGTGGCGCTGCCGATATGGGGCATCAAAAAGGTGTTGGGAAGCTCGGCGAACCGGGGGTCGATGGTGGGTTCGTTGTTATAGGCGTCGATGCCGGCGGCCTTGAGCCGGCCCGATTGCAGGGCCTCGATCAGGTCGTCGTCGACATGGATGGCGCCCCGGGCGGCGTTAACGAAGATGGCGCCGTCGGGAAGCAGGGCGAAACGCTCGGCGTTCATCAGCCCCGTGGTTTCCGGCGTCGCGTTGCAGTGGATGGACAGGAAATCGCATACCGGCAGCATGTCCTCCAGGGTTTCGTGATATTGGGCCCCTTCTTCGGCCTCCGGGGTCAAGCGGCGGATGTCGTGGTAGTGGATTTCCATGTCGAAACCGCGGGCGCGCCTAGCCACCACCTGGCCGACCCGCCCCATGCCCAGGATTCCCAGCCGTTTTCCCGTCACCTGGGTGCCGACCATGAAGGCCGGGCTCCAATCCTTCCATTCGCCGGTCCGCACCAGCTTCTCGCCTTCGCCGGCGCGCCGCGCAGCGCCGATCATCAGCATCATGGTCAACTCGGCGGTGGCGTCGGACAGCACGTCAGGCGTGTTGGTCACCACCAGGCCCCGTTTCTTGGCCGCCTCGATGTCCACATGGTCGAAACCGACGGAGAAATTGGCGACGATCTTAACCTCCTCGGGCAAGCGCTCGATCACCTCGGCGCTGAGATGCTCGGTATGGCATGCGACGATCGCATCCGCGCCGCCGGCGCGTTCGATCAACTCGTCCTTGGAATATAAGGCGTCGTCGGAGTTGAGCCGGGCCTGGTAATCGCGGCCGAGGCGGTCTTCCACCGCGTCGGGCAGTTTCCGGGTAACCAGGACGACGGGGGGAACGGGGACGGAGGGCTTGTCGCTCATGGTCGGGGGCCTCCTGTGAACAGTCTTCTAAGTCTTTTTATCGTTGCCGGGGGTTGTAGCACATGGGCGCCGGAAATCGAATCACCCCTTGATGAACGGCCATGTTGCGGGCAAACGGTTGTTGCCCTTGCACTTTTCGATCATCTGCATCATGTTCGCGGGTGCAATATCGAATTTAGTCTTCTCCGGCTCCCCGGAGGCGGCGGTTTTAGACGAATATGAAAAAATTCTAATCTACGAAATCAAACGCACCCGAGGAGTCTTCATTATGAGTTTCACCATCGTCGAGCAGTGCACGCCGCGCCTCAACCGCAGCGAACTGGCGGTGCCCGGCTCCAACCCGAAATTTCTCGAAAAAGCGACCGAGAGCACGGCGGACGTGATCTTTCTCGACCTTGAGGACGCGGTCGCCCCCGATGACAAGGAACAGGCCCGCAAGAACATCATCGAGGCCCTTAACGACCTCGATTGGAGCGGCAAGACCCTGTCCGTCCGCATCAACGGGCTGGACACCCATTACATGTACCGGGACGTGGTCGATATCCTGGAACAGGCACCGGGCAAGCTCGACCTGATCATGATCCCCAAGGCCGGCACCGCCGCCGACATCTATGCCGTCGACATGCTGGTGACCCAGATCGAGGCCGCTACCAAGGTCGAAAAGCGGATCGGCTTCGAGCTCATCATCGAAACCGCGCTGGGGATGATGAACGTCGACGAATTGGCCGCCTCCAGCCGACGGCTTGAATCGTTGCATTTCGGGGTCGCCGACTACGCCGCCTCGACCAAGGCCCGGACGACCGTCATCGGCGGCCCCAACAAGGACTACCATGTGCTGACCGATCCCGACGGCGACGGCAACCGCGACGTTCACTGGGGCGACATGTGGCATTACCCGGTCGCCCGCATGGTCGTCGCCGCCCGCGCCCACGGGCTGCGGCCTATCGACGGGCCGTTCGGCGATTTTTCCGACCCCGACGGCTTCAACGCCCAGGGCAACCGCTCCGCCACCTTGGGGTGCGAAGGCAAATGGGCGATCCACCCGAGTCAGGTCGAACTCGCCAACAACCTGTTCAGCCCCAGCGACGAAGACGTCACCAAGGCCCAGCGCATCATCGAGGCCATGGAACAGGCGCAGAAGGAAGGCAAAGGCGCCGTCGCCTTGGACGGGCGGCTGATCGACATCGCATCGATCAAGCAGGCCGAGGTGATGGTGCGGAAAGCCGAACAGATCAAAGCCGCCGGCTGATTGCGCGGGCCAAGATTTTAGGGCGGCGGGGATACCCTGCCGCCCCTCGCTTTTGCCGGTTGCCGTACTGTGTTAGACACCCCCCATGCACAACTACCTCGATTTCGAGAAGCCGATTGCCGAGCTTGAGGGCAAGATCGAGGAACTTCGCCACCAGCCCGGGTCCGAAGGCGTCAATATCGCCGACCAGGTTTCGGAGCTTCAGGCCAAGGTCGGCAAGCTTCTGGCGCAGACCTATGCGAAGCTGACGCCGTGGCAAAAGACCCAGGTGGCCCGGCATCACGACCGCCCCCATGCCCTCGATTACGTCACCGCCCTGATCGAGGACTTCACGCCCTTGGCCGGCGACCGGCTGTTCGCCGAAGACCCGGCGGTGATCGGTGGTCTGGGGCGTTTCAACGGTGCCTCGTTGGTCGTCATCGGCACCGAAAAAGGCGCCGATACCGACGGCCGCGTGAAGCACAATTTCGGCATGGCCCGGCCCGAAGGCTACCGCAAGGCGCAACGGCTGATGAAACTGGGAGACCGCTTCGGCCTGCCGGTGATCACCCTGGTCGACACCCCCGGCGCCTATCCCGGCGTCGACGCCGAAGCCCGCGGCCAGGCGGAAGCCATCGCGCGCAGCGTCGAAACCTGTATCGGCCTCAAGGTGGCGCTGATCAGCGTCATCATCGGCGAAGGCGGGTCAGGCGGGGCCATGGCGCTGACCGCCGCTAACACGGTGTTGATGCAGGAACACGCCATTTATTCGGTGATTTCCCCGGAAGGCTGCGCCTCGATCCTGTGGCGCGACGGCGACAAGGCCATCGAGGCCGCCGAGGCCCTGAAGCTGACCGCGGACGACCTGTTGAAGCTGGGCGTCATCGACAGGATCATCGCCGAGCCCCTGGGCGGGGCGCACCGAGACAAACAGGCCGCCATCGCCGCCGTCGGTGCCGCCATCGAGGACGCGCTTGGCGATCTGGCGGGGATCGCCGGCGAGGTGTTGAAGGCCTGGCGGCGCGAGAAATACCTGGAAATGGGTTCCAAGGGGTTAAGTTAGTTTTGCCATGACTGATTCCACCAAACCGCTTTATTCACTGGCCGGAAAGCGGGTCTAGATCAGCGGCCACGGCGGCATGGTCGGTTCGGCCCTGATGCGCCGTCTGCAATCCGAAGATTGTAAAATCTTCAAGGCGACCAGCAAGGAACTGGATTTGCGCCGCCAGGCCGAGGTCGAGGCCTGGATGGAGGCGGAGAAACCCGAAACCGTGTTCCTGGCTGCCGCCACCGTCGGCGGCATTATGGCCAACGACACCCGGCCGGCGGAATTCATCTACGACAACTTGGCCATCGAAGCCAACGTCATCCATGGCGCCTGGCGGAGCGGTGTCGAAAAGCTCCTGTTTCTGAGCGCCGCATGCGTCTATCCCCGCGAAGCGCCGCAACCGACTCCCGAAGACTGCTTGTTGACGGGGCCACTGGAACCGACCAACGAAATGTCGGCCATCGCCAAGATCGCCGGCATCAAGCTGTGCCAGGCCTACCGCCGCCAATACGGCTGCGACTTCATTTCCTGCCAGCCCCTCAACATGTACGGTCCCGGCGATAATTTCGACCCCGAGGACTCCCACGTCGTCGGCGCGCTGTTGATGAAGGCCCATGCCGCTAAGACCAAAGGCCGCCCGGCGATGACCGTCTGGGGCAGCGGCAAACCGGTGCGAGAGTTCCTTTACGTCGACGATGCCGCCGACGCCCTGGTGTTCCAGATGCGGCACTATTCCGATGATCGGGCGTTGAACATCGGGCCGGGGGCGGTGATCAGCATCCGCGAACTGGCCGAAGCCGTGGCCAGGGTGGTTGGCTTTGAGGGCAAATTGGTTTTCGACGCCGCAAAACCCGACGGCATGCCTTCCAAGACCCTGGACGCGGCCCGCTTCACCGCCCTCGGATGGAAGGCAACGACAAGCCTCGAGGACGGCCTGGCCAGGGCCTATCAATGGTATCTTGAAAACGTCGCCTGACGGGTTGTCTAGGCGCGGGTGACGTGGGTGAAAAGGCGGTTGTCGGAGCCGTCGTCCGGTAAATCGACAGGCTTGAGCTCGCATTCCCCCAACAGCGACGTTATCCGTGCCTGTGCCGCGTCGTCATGGGTCAACATCTCGATCAAGACCGACTTCACCCCCGGCCCGGAAAGCAGCGACTTTGCGCCTTCCAGGATCGCCGCCTCGATGCCGTCGACGTCTATTTTAACATGGGTCGGGGCGGGGATTCCCTCGATCGCCGCAAGGTCGTCGAGGCGGAAGGCCAGGACCTGGAGGCCAATGCCGTTTCCGTCTGGCCCGCCGGCGGCGATGGTGTGGCCGACGGAGCCGGCCTCGATGCCGTTTAGGGACAGCACTGTCGCCTCGGTATCGGCGCCGGCGGCCAGGCAAAGCGGCAACACCCGGTCGGTGATCGCGTTGAGGTGAAGGTTATGGACCAGTACCCGGTACGAGAACGGGTTCGGTTCAAAGGCGACCACCGGGACCGAACGCGCCTTGGCCGCATAGAGGGTATAGGCGCCGATATTGGCGCCGATGTCGTAAAAGACGTCGCCGGCGCCGAATTTATCGATCCAGGACAGCGTATTAGGCTCGCTGTCGAACCCGTGCCGGGACCAATAGACGGACGTGCGGTCGGGGACCAGCAGGGTCAGGTCGACGCCGTTGACGGTGACGGTGGTTTGCGGCGCCAGCCCGTCGTGGACCCGGGCCCGGACGGTCAGTTTCCGCCATCGGCTTAAGAACACCGTCGCCAGATTGACGAGGGCCACCAGGAATCGCGCGAAAAGCTTGGTCATGGGGTATAAAGTCGGTGGCGTCGGGCAGGGTTAAATCGAAAGGATAGTCTACCCCGAACCCTGGGCCCGTTTCATCCGCTAGTTTCCCGGCCCGGCGGTAACCTGAAAGCGGGGAACGGTTGCAACCGTCCGGCGTTTCGATAAGGTTTCCTGCCAAAGGGGTGCGAAAAATCATGGCTATCGAAAAGCCTGAGGATTTCTATAAGGTCTATGCCGCCTTCAAGCGTTACCAGACGCCGGTGCTGAAGGACAAGCACGTCAAATGGTACGACCGGGAATTCTGGGTTCCGGCCCAGTGCGGGCCCGGGACCTCGGTTCTCGAAATCGGTTCCGGCACCGGCGAATTCCTGTCCTATCTGAATCACAAGGGTGTCACCCGCTTTCATGGCGTCGAACAGGACCCGGAAGCGGTCCGGGTCATGGAGCCGGGGCTGGCGGCCCACGTGACCGTCGGCGACCTTTGGGATTACCTGGACGGCGCCGGGGCCAGAGAACCCTTCGACCGGGTGGTGATGCTGGACGTTTTGGAGCATTTCCCCGCCGCCGAAGGCGTCAGGCTTCTAAAGAAGATCAAAGACGTGCTTCGGCCCGGCGGGCTGGTCGTCGTCCGGGTGCCTAACATGGGGTCACCGTGGGGCGGCATCCATCAGTTCGCCGACCTTACACACCAAAGCGCCTATACGGCGCAAAGCCTGGAGCAGTTGGGACTGGCGGCCGGATACAAGACGCGGGCCTTCCTGCCGCAACGCCGCGGCAGCCCGTTTCGGCGCCTAGCCGAGGACTGCCTGCATGGGGTTCTGTCGAGGATTCTGACCACCACGCCGGTGGTCTGGACGGCCAACATCATCGCCGTGCTGGAAGTCGACGGCGGAGACTAAGCCCGCCGCATAAGCGCCTTTACACCACCTTGCCGTGGCAATGCTTGTACTTGCGTCCCGAATTGCAGGGGCACGCGGCATTGCGCGACACCCGGCCCCAGGTGGCAGGGTCGTCCGGGTCGACGGTTTCGGCGGCCTGGCGGCGCATGACTGGGGCCAACGCCAACGCTTCCTCGCTGTCTCCGCCGGCGAAGGCGGCCTCGCCGACGAAAGCCGGGTCCTGGCGGGTTTCGGTCACCTGTTGCGGGGACTGCTGGAACAAAGCCTCGTCGGGGGCGACTTCCAACTCCACATGGGCCAGCACCTGAGTCACCCGCTCGCGCAGCATGTTCAGCATGTCGTCGAACAGATGGAAGGCCTCGCGCTTGTATTCATTGAGCGGGTCCTTTTGCGCATAGGCGCGCAGCCCGATGCCCTGGCGCAAATGGTCGAGGCTCAGCAGGTGGTCCTTCCAAAGCTGGTCCAAGAGCTGCAACAGGAGGCTTTTTTCGACGTCGCGCATGATCTCGGGCCCGTAGGCGGCGGTCTTGGCGGCCATGCGTTCCTCGACCGCCTTCGATAGCCGCTCCAGGATTTCCTCGTCGGCGATGCCTTCTTCCTTGGCCCAGTCGGTGATCGGCAAATCGAGGCCGAAAACCCGCAACGTCTCTTCATGCAGCGAATCCGTGTCCCACTGTTCCGCATAGGCCTTTTCCGGGATGCACCGGGCCACCAGGTCCTCGATGACCTGATGGCGCATGCCGGTGATGTCCTCGGAAACGTCCTCGGTGGCCATCAACTCCTTGCGCTGTTCGTAGATGACCTTGCGCTGGTCGTTCATGACGTCGTCGAACTTCAGCAGGCTCTTGCGGATTTCGAAGTTGCGTGCCTCGACCTTCTGTTGCGCCTTTTCGAGCGCCTTGTTGACCCAGGGATGGATGATCGCCTCGCCTTCCTCCAGGCCCAGCTTCTGCAACATGCTGTCGATGCGCTCGGACCCGAAAATCCGCATCAAGTCGTCTTCCAGCGACAGGAAGAACTTCGACGCCCCCGGGTCGCCCTGGCGCCCAGACCGGCCGCGGAGCTGATTATCGATACGGCGGCTTTCGTGGCGTTCGGTGCCGATCACCATCAGCCCGCCGGCGTCGATGACGATTTTCTTTTTGCCTTCGACCTCGCCGCGGATAAGCTCGGCGGCCTTGGCGAAGGCCTCGGAATCCTTCGGGTCGTTGATCTCCTGGGCGATGCGCATGTCGAGGTTGCCGCCGAGCTGGATGTCGGTGCCGCGCCCGGCCATGTTGGTGGCGATGGTGACGCCGCCCGGCGCCCCCGCCTGGGCGATGATGTTGGCTTCCTGTTCGTGGTAACGCGCGTTGAGCACGTTGTGGGTGATATTCCTTTTCTTCAGCAACTCGGACAGTTCCTCCGATTTTTCGATGCTGATGGTTCCGACCAGCACCGGCTGCTCACGGGCCTGACAATCGCCGATGAGTTCGATGATGGCGGTGTCCTTTTCGGTCACCGTGCGATAGACCTCGTCGTCCATGTCGTCGCGCACGCAAGGCAGGTCGGTCGGAACCTCAATCACCTCGAGGCCGTAGATCTCGGCGAATTCGCCGGCTTCTGTCATCGCCGTGCCGGTCATCCCGGCGAGCTTCGGGTAAAGCCGGAAATAGTTCTGGAAGGTGATCGAGGCCAGGGTCTGGTTTTCGAACTGGACCTCGACCCCTTCCTTGGCTTCCAGCGCCTGATGCAGGCCTTCCGAATAGCGCCGGCCCTCCATCATGCGGCCGGTGAATTCGTCGATGATGATGACCTTGTTGTCCTTGACGATGTAATCGGTGTCCAGCGCGAACAGCTTATGCGCGCGCAGCGCCTGGTTGGCGTGGTGGACCAGCGACACGTTGACGATATCGTAAAGGTTGCCTTCTTCTATCAGGCCGGTGTCCTTCAACATTTTCTCGATGCGCTCGGTGCCTTGTTCGGTCAGGGTCACGGCGCGGGCCTTCTCGTCCTTTTCGTAGTCGTCGGCCTCGAGCTTGGGGATCAGCTTGTCGATGGCGTTGTAGAGGTCCGACACGTCCTCGGTCGGGCCCGAGATGATCAGCGGCGTGCGCGCCTCGTCGACGAGGATGCTGTCGACTTCGTCGACGATGGCGTAGGAAAACAGCCGCTGCACCATGTCCTCGAGCCGGAACTTCATGTTGTCGCGCAGGTAATCGAATCCGAGCTCGTTGTTGGTGCCGTAGGTGACGTCGCAACCGTAGGCCGCCTGGCGTTCCTCGTCGTCCAGGCCGTGCTTGATGACACCGACGCTGAGGCCCAGAAACTGGTAAATCTCGCCCATCCAATCGGCGTCGCGCTGGGCCAGGTAATCGTTGACGGTGACCACGTGCACGCCGCCGCCGCCGAGCGCGTTCAGGTAGACGGGCATGGTGGCGACCAGGGTCTTGCCCTCGCCGGTCTTCATTTCCGAAATCATCCCCTGGTGCAGCACCATGCCGCCCAAGAGCTGCACGTCGAAGGGGCGCTGGCCGAGGGTGCGCTTGGACGCCTCGCGGACGGTGGCGAAGGCATCGACCAGCAGGTCGTCAAGCTCTTCGCCGTCGGCCAGGCGCTTTTTGAGCCACGGGGTGCGGGCGCGCAGGTCCTCGTCGTCGAGCGCCTCCAATGACGGCTCAAGGACGTTGATGGCCTCGACGTCCTGGCCGAGTCCGTTCAGGAAGCGCTCGTTCGCGGAGCCAAACAGGCGCTTGGCAATGGCTTCGAACATTCAATGATACCCTTAAAAAGGCGAAGGAAACAGCCGCCCCATGCCGACAATACGAATCCGGAAAGAGATAGAGTCCCCCGGGCCCTCTGTCAATGCGGCGGCGGGCGGGGCTGGCGGCCTGTTTGGGCTTTAAGGGTGCAGGGGCAATCGCGGCTGGGTGACCAGGGTGCGTTCGGGCGGGAAGCGCAGCGTCACCGTGGTGCCGACGCTGGGCTTGCTTTCCAGCGACAGTGTGCCGCCGTGCAGTTCGGTCAGCGACTTGGACAGCGCCAGCCCTAGACCGGTGCCCTGGGTGGTGTGCTTCATGCGGTCCTCGATCTGCTCGAACGGCAGCAGGATGCGGCTCAGGTCGCCGGGTTCGATGCCCGTCGAGCCGGTGAGGAACGTCAAAAGCCCATTCACCGGCTCATGAACGCTATCGCCTTGGCCCCCCTTGTCCTCTACCGGACGATGTGCTTTATCTCCCCAAAGCATATACCGCCGGATCGGACGACTCCCCCGAAACACCCCGAGGACCGGCGTTTGAAAGGATCGTCGGTGATGTTTTCGCGCCTCGCGCCCGCCGCCCTGTTGGCCCTTGTCATCACCGCCGCCGGCGGCCACCCTGGTTTTGCCGCCGAAGACACCGTGGTCGCCACCGTCAACGGCCATGACATCCTGCTGTCCGATGTCCGGGCCGCGCACCGGCGCCTGCCGCAGCAATACCAGCAGGTTCCTTTCGAGACCATCTTCTCGGGCCTGGTCGACAACCTCATCGACACCCGGCTGGCGGCTGCCGACGCCCGGCACCAAAACCTGCACCAACTTCAGGAATTCAAGGACCAAACGGCCCGCATCGAGGACCAGGTCCTGCAACGGATGGCACTTTCCAAGACCATCAAGGAAGGCGTCAGTGACGCCGACGTCCGGGCCCGCTTCAAGGACGCGGCCAAGGAAATGGCCGCCAACGAGCAGATCAAGGCGCGTCATATCCTTGTCGAGACGGAAGACAAGGCCAAGGGGGTCATCGCCGACCTCAAAAAAGGCGGCGATTTCGCCGCCTTGGCCCGGGAACGCTCGACCGGGCCGTCGGCTTCCGACGGCGGCAAACTCGGCTTTTTCGGCCGTGGCCAGATGGTACCGGCGTTTGAGGCCGCGGCCTTCAAGCTGAAAAAGGGCGCGTTTACCGAAATCCCGGTGAAGACCCAGTTTGGCTGGCACGTGATCCTGGTCGAGGACCGCAAGAAGTCCGAGGCGCCGAGCTTCGAGGATGTCGAACAGTATCTTCGCAACGAACTATCCCAGGAAGCCGGCACCGCTTATATTAACCGGCTCAGGGGCGAGGCGAAGATTGCCCGATTCAACGCCGACGGCTCGCCCCTGGAGGGGGCGGCCCCGGCCGGCGAAAAGAAGCCCTAGTCTCCTATCCCGTCCGCCGACGCCGATCCGCCGGCGTTCCCGGGTGGGTGCCTTGGCGCGTGACCCGAGACAAGACCATGAGCCCGAAACACAACGAAGAGAAAATTTCGCCGCTGGCGCCGGAATCCTTTCCGCCAATGCCCGACATCGCTGGGGTGGCGCTGGCCGCCGGCGCCTGCGGGCTGAAGAAAAGCAGCGACAGCGACCTGATGGTCGTGGAATTGGCTCCCGATACGACGGCCGCAGGGGTGTTCACCCGTTCGCTCACCGCTTCCGCCCCGGTGCAATGGTCCCGCAAGGCGCTCCGGGGGGGTGGACAGGCCCGGGGCCTGATCGTCAATTCCGGCGGCGCCAACGTCTTTACCGGAGCGAAGGGGATGCAGGCGGTGGAACGGACGGTCGAGGCCGTCGCCGATCAATTTTTCTGCTGCCCGTCGAAGATCTTCGCCGCCTCGACCGGGGTCATCGGCGAGCCGCTGGCGTTCGATAAGATCATCGGCGCGCTGCCGGGACTGAAGGCGGACTTGGCGCCCGGCGCATGGCAAGCGGCGGCAAAGGCGATGATGACCACCGACACCTTCCCCAAGGGCGCCACCCGCACCGCCGACATCGGCGGCCTCGACGTCAACCTCAACGGCATCGCCAAGGGATCGGGGATGATCGCGCCCGACATGGCGACCATGCTGGCCTTCGTCTTCACCGACGCGGCCCTGCCGGCGGACGTGCTGCAAACCCTGTTGGCCGAGGCGGTGGAGAAGTCGTTCCACCGCATCACCGTCGATTCCGACACCTCGACCAGCGACACGGTGCTGCTGTTCGCTACCGGCTCTGGTGCCGACCACCGCCCCGTTACCGGCGCGGAAGACGGCGGCCTCGATGATTTCAGGGCCAAATTGGCGGGCCTGATGGTCGATCTGGCGCAACAGGTGGTGCGCGACGGCGAAGGCGCCACGAAGTTCATCACCGTCACCGTCGGCGGCGCCGAGACGGACCATGCCGCCAAGCGGATCGCCTTTTCCATCGCCAATTCGCCGCTGGTCAAGACGGCCGTCGCCGGCGAGGACGCCAACTGGGGCCGCATCGTCATGGCCGTCGGCAAGGCCGGCGAGACGATCGACCCCGAGCGCCTGGAAATCGCCATCGGCGGCGTTCCGGTGGCCAAAGCCGGCGGCGCCGTGCCCGGCTATGACGAGGCGCCGGTGGCCGAACACATGAAGGGCCAAGAGGTCAATATCTCTGTAAACGCCGGCACCAGCGGCGGCGGGCAGGCCACCGTCTGGACCTGCGACCTGACCCACGGCTACATCGACATCAATGCCGATTACCGGTCCTGACCGCGGCTGCCTGGAGGCCGAATTCAAGCGTCCGGCCAAGGCGCTGCCGGCGCTGCTGGTGGTCTGCGTGGCGCTCATCGACGCCGACGGCCGGGTGCTCATCGCCAAGCGCCCCAAAGGCAAGGCCATGGCCGGGCTTTGGGAATTCCCCGGCGGCAAGGTCGGCGACGGCGAGTTGCCGGAAGAAGCGCTGGTGCGCGAACTCGACGAGGAGTTGGGCATCGACATCACCGAAAGCTGCCTGGCGCCGTTGAGCTTCGCGTCCCACGTCTACGACGACTTTCACCTGTTGATGCCGCTTTACGTCTGCCGCGTCTGGAAGGGCACGCCCGAGCCCCGCGACGGCCAGGAGCTGAAATGGGTGCGCCCGGTGCGCCTTGGCGATTACCCCATGCCGCCGGCCGACGCGCCCTTGGTGGCGATGCTTAGGGACCTGCTTTAAGGCTGTTTAAGAAAAATTTTAGGAATCTTTCGGGACCGGACCCAGGGCTTCGACCTCTTGGCCGGACCGTTGAAGGATGCTGACGGCGGCATGGACGCTTTTGATGCCTTTCATCAGACCCAGGGCATCGGTCTTGCGCCGGGGCCCGTCCGTACGCCAAAGGCCGGTCAACAGGTCCCAATAGGTGGCGGAATAGAACTCCGTGTCGCCCTCGAAAACCTCCAGCCATTTCATCCCCACCTGGTCGGTCAGGTTGAGGTATTCCCGGCGCTGATCGTCGTTAAATTTAAGCCCGTCCTTGTCTGGTATAGGGTCCAGCATAGTGTTTGAGGTCCTTTCCCGCATCCCGAATCCGGAAATTTCGGAACGGTGACGGCGGTCCGCGACGGAACCAACACCCAGACCGGCACCTATTGCCGTGAATACCGGACCACGGTCGATGTCGGCGGCAAGCCCGAATCGGCTTATGGAACAAGTTGCCGCCAGCCCGACGGAAGTTGGCAGATTCTCAACTGACTACCTCCCGGGGTTGGCGGGGATACTCTCCGCCTTCCTCGTTAAGGAACGGCCCCGGATGTTCGCCTCCGGGGCCGTTTTTCTTTCCGGCCGGGCTCTGGTAGAGTGCCGATCATGTCGGAAAAACCAACCGTCACCGCGGCCCTGGTGATCATCGGCAACGAGGTGCTGTCGGGCCGCACCCAGGACGCCAATGTGCGGTTCCTGGCTGTCGGCCTCAACCGGGTCGGGGTGCGCCTGATGGAGGCGCGGGTGATCGCCGACGCAGAGAATGAAATCGTCGAAGCGATCAACGCGCTTCGGGCCAAGTTTGATTACGTCTTTACCACCGGCGGCATCGGCCCGACCCACGACGACATCACGTCGGCCGCCGTGGCCAAGGCCTTGGGGCGGGAATTCGGCCGCAACGCCGAGGCCGAGGCGGTCCTGCGCGGCCATTACCGGCCCGAGGAGATCACCGAGGCCCGGCTGAGCATGGCCGACATGCCCGAAGGCGCGGAACTGATCGACAACCCGGTTTCCCGGGCGCCCGGGTTCCGGATCGAGAACGTCATCGTCATGCCCGGCGTGCCGAGCATCATGCAGGCCATGTTCGACGGTTATAAACACAACCTTGTCGGCGGTGATCCGGTGCAATCGGTGTCGATCACCGTGTCGCTGCCCGAAGGCGTCATGGCGGCGCCCCTGGGGCAACTGCAAGAAGACCACGCCCCGGTCGAGTTCGGCAGCTATCCCTTCGTCCGCCACGGACAAGTCGGTACCTGCCTGGTCGTCCGCTCGGCCGACGAAGGGGCGCTGCAGGCGGCCGCCGACTCGCTGCGCGCCATGATCCGTGAAATGGGCGGCGAGCCGATGGAAGACTGATATTTTTTGCTTATAAACAAACCCTTATAATCGAACCCTGGGGAGGGGAGGAAACATCGATGATCAAACCGTCAGACGCCGTACACGGCCTCGAGGTCGCCACCGTCGGCGGCGGCACCTGGAATCTTGCCGAGCAGAAACCCGAATGGTTCACCCTCGTCGAGTTCTACCGCGGCTATCACTGCCCGCGCTGCAAGCTCCACCTGCTGGACCTGGACCACAAGGTGGCCCGGTTCGAGGAACGTGGCTGCGGCGTCATCGCCGTCAGCATGGACACCCGGGAACGGGCTGAAAAGGCGAAGCAGGACTGGGGCATCGGCGGCCTGACCATCGGCTACGGGCTGTCCGAGGAAAAGGCCCGCCAATGGGGGCTCTATATCTCGACCCCGATCCAGGACAAGGAGCCCCATGACTTCTGCGAGCCGGGCATGTTCCTGGTCCGCGCCGACGGGACGCTGTTTTCCAAGGTCATCCACACGACGCCTTTCCACCGCCACCACTTCGCCGACGTCATGGAAGCCATCGACATGATCCGGGCCCGCGACTATCCGCCCCGGGGGAATGTATGAGGGGAACGTCTAGGGGGAACGGTTAAGGGCGCCGGTCATCGCCGGACTACGAAGGTCGAAACGTCGGCCCGTTTCTGCCAGCCGGCGCGGTCCAGTTCCGGGTCGAGGTGTTGCTCTTGCGGATAGCCTATGCAGAGGTAGGCGATCAGCTTCCACGAGGTCTCCACCTCCAGGATTTCGGCGATCTTGTCCGGGTCGAGGATCGACACCCAGCCCATGCCGAGCCCCCGGGCGCGGGCCGCCAGCCACAGCGTCGTCACCGCGCCGACGACGGAATATTCCAGCATCTCGGGCATCGTCTTGCGTCCGAGGCCGCGGCCGGCCGTGGTTTCGGTATCGGCGAAGACGGCCAGGTGCACCGGCGCTTCCTTCAGCCCGGCCAGCTTCAACGATGCATAAAGCTTTGCCTGTTGGCCGTCGTAATCGGCCAGCGCATCGGCGTTGCGGGCCTCGAAGTCGGCGATCACCTTATCCCGGCGGCCGGCGTCGGCGACGGTGACGAAGCGCCACGGCTGGCTGTTGCCGACGCTGGGGGCCAGCGCCGCCAAGCCGATCAGCTCGTCGATCAGCGCGTCCTCGACCGCTTCCGCGCGGAACCGCCTAACGTCGCGGCGCCAGCGGAACAGGTCTTCGAGCCGGGCCCGAAAGGGGGCGTCGAAATCGGGCGGCCGGGGCGGGGCGGTGTCGTCCATGGGAATACTGTAGACCTTGGCGGGCGGGCAATCGAGCCCCAGAAAGGATACCAACAAATGGGGGCCGCGAAAGGAACCATGGGCACCCCCCGGCCTTGCGCCGGATGGATTGCGGGCATAGGCTTCGGGCCAAGCGGGCGTGGCGGAACTGGTATACGCGCAGGACTTAAAATCCTGTGTCTAAGTGACATGTGGGTTCGAGTCCCACCGCCCGCACCACTTCCGTCGCGCCAGGGGGCACATGCGGGACCCCGCCGCCCGCCCCATTTCCATCGCCTCAAGCCGCCCCATACCATCGCCATCCTTGAATAATTTCACGCTTTGCCCGATCTTAGGCGGCACAGGCGTTTTATCTGGGAAGCTTGAGGGAGACATGCCGAAAAATTTCGCCGGCAAGACCTACGAGGTATTCGTGGGCGAAGGGAAGCGGTGGATTATCGATTCCACCCATGCGACCCGCTCGGCGGCGTTGGAGGTGGCGGAGGAACTGCTGAAGGCGGCCAACCACGACGGCGTGCGTGTGGTCGCCGAAAACGAGCGCACCGGCGAAGAAGAGATCATCTTCGAGGAAAGCATCGACCGTGACGACAAGGTGATCAAGCTCAACCCGGTCGAGGACGCGCCGTTGTGCGCCGAGTTCATCGATTTCTACCGTTTCCCGGCCCGGCGCACCGCCGGGCGGCTGCTCCGCAACTACCTGGACGATCAGGGCATGACGGCGCTGGAGATGATCTACAACCCGGCCCAGTTGCTGATGTTCGAAAGGAACGACAGGATGTTTGCCCCGGCCATGCAAAGGATCGGCGCCATTCAGGCCAAGGCGACGGGCGAACAGCCGGCAAAACGCACGGAAGCCCTTTTCAAGACCTTCGACATCATCAAGGAACGGGCGAAGACGTCCGCCGACGCGGAGAAATATTCGGCGCTGTTGAAGGCCAAGGGACTAGACTCGCTGATCGACGGCGCCGGGCAGTGGGAGAAGGGGGAAAACCGCGAATTCGTCATCCGCGGCGCCATGGCCTCCCACATCACCTCGTGCCGCGACGGCGACGGAAAACTGCAATTGCTGATCGGCCTGTCCCGCGACCATCCCGGCCCCGAGGCGGTGGCCTACCTGGACGAGATCACCGCCGAGATCCTCGACGGCGCGGCGGCGGTGATGGAGGTCCTGGGCGGCCAGCCGGACGCGGCGGCCGCCAACCGCAAGCTCATCAACCTAAGCTGCGGGCGCTGCCAGCCGCCGAAAAACCCGATTTCGTGCATCGTCGAGCTGAACGACATGATCGCCCGGCTGGACATGCCGTTGACCCGCCAGGTGCTGCTGGAAAGGGTCGAGAACGAAATCGGCGGCATCCGCCCCCTGACCCGGGAAGGCAAGACCGTCGACCGGGAAGCCTTCGCCGTCCTGGTCAGGGAACTGGCCGAGGACGACGGCCTCATGGGCGGGCCGGGGATGGGCGCCGCGGTCGTCGGCCGCGCCCGCATCACGCTCACCAAGGGCGAAAGCGACCTGAGCGCCGAGCAGGCCATCGACCACCTGCTCGACCTGATGCCCAACCGTGCCGTGCGCTTGGGCTTCCTCCTCGATCTGGCGGCCTCTGCGCTGTTCGAGAAGGAAGGCGACGTGATCCAGCAGGCGCTGGACAGGATATCCCAGCAGTTGAGCTTCCTGGCCTCGCTGATGCACGATGCCGAAAGCCCGGAAAAGGTCGCCTTGGTGGTCGAGAAGCTGAAGCGGCGGCTCGACAACGACTCCCTGCCCGAGGATTGGCGCCAGGGGCTGTCCGCCAGTCTCGACGAACTGGTCCAGAGGGCGAAGGGTGGTGGTAAAAAGGTGCCAAAGAAGGGTACAAATAAATACACCGTTGACGTGGGAAAGAAGGACATGAGCGGCCCCACCGGCGAGCACCAGGAAATCAAGGCCGGCGAACTCATTTTCGAGGAAGACGAGTTCGGCGAGGTGGCCTATCTTGTCGTCTCCGGCGAGGTGGAAATCTTCCGCTCGTCGGGAAACCAGGAGCGCGTGCTGGCGACGGTCGGGCGCGGCGAGATCTTCGGCGAAATGTCGCTGATCGACAGCCAGCCGCATGTGGCCTCGGCCAGGGCGCTGTCGGACACCGAGGTCAGCCTGATTTCCCGCCAATCCCTGCAGCAGCGTCTCGACCGGCTGGAGGAGAGCGACCGTGTGCTCCGGCGCTTGATCGGAGTCCTGGTCGACCGCCTCCGCGGCCAGGCCAGCACCCCCGGGTAACCGGCCCTAGAGCGGTTCCGTTTTAATTGGAAGCGCTCTAGGAATTTGTCGCTCACGGCAGCGGACACGGTGGTCCGCGCCTATGCGTGCGCGCCGGATAACCGGCGGGCCGCACTTGCGGCCTTGGGCGATTCCCGACGATCGTGAATTTTCCTAACGGCCCCACGGAAAGCTTGAGGCCGGCGGCAGTGGCCCGTCTTCACCCCTGTTGTCGCCCTTGTTTTGGCCCTTTGGGCCACCGAGTGCCTCGGCGATGCGCAGGCCCTCGTTCCATTTCGCCGTCCGCTCGCTGCGGGTGATCGAGCCGACCTTCAATTGACCGGCGCTCCAGCCGACCGCCAGATGGACGATGGCGGTGTCCTCGGATTCACCGGATCGGGCCGAAACGATGGTCCCGAAACCGGCCTTGCGGGCCGCCTTCATCGCCGCCCGGGTCTCGCTCAGGGTGCCGACCTGGTTAGGCTTGATCAGGGCCGCGTTGCAGGTGCCGTCGCTGGCCGCCTTGCGGATGCGCTCGGCGCTGGTGACCAGGAAATCGTCGCCGATCACCTGCACCCGCTTGCCGACGGCCCAGGTGAAGCGCACCATGCCTTCCTTGTCGCCTTCGGCCAGCGGGTCCTCGACGGCGACGATGGGGTAGCGTTCGATCCAGTCTACCAGAAGCCCCGACAGGCCGTCGGAGTCCATCTCCTTGGCGTCGCGGGCGAGTTTGTATTTGCCCTTGGCGCCGAACTCGGACGCCGCCACGTCGAGCGAGATCGCCATCTCCCGGCCCGGGGCAAACCCCGCCGCCTCGATGGCGCGGGTCAGCATGTCCAAGGCGTCCTCGTTGTTGTCGAACGCCGGCCACAGGCCGCCTTCGTCGGCGACGCCTTGGAGCAGGCCCCCGTCCTCCATCAGCCGGGCGGCGGCGCGATAGACGCCGGCGGTCCAGTCAAGGGCCTGGGCATAGCTGTCGGCGCCGATGGCGATGACCATGAAATCCTGTATGTCGACGCGCCGCCCGGCGTGGGCGCCGCCGCCGAAGATCTGTATTTCCGGCAGCGGCATCACCGGCGTCCCGGTTTCGCCATCGGCCTGGCGAAGGTATTGCCACAGCGCCAGGCGCTGCGACCCGGCGGCGGCCTGGGCGGCGGCCAGCGAGGTGGCGATCAGGGCGTTGGCGCCGAGGCGGCTTTTATTGGCGGTGCCGTCGAGCTCGATCAATAGCTTGTCGAGGGCGTCCTGGTCGGTGGCGTCCCGGCCCTTGAGGGCGGCGGCGATTTCTCCGTTGACGGCGCTGACGGCGGCCTCGACCCCGAAACCGCCAAAGGCGTCGCCGCCGTCGCGCAATTCCACCGCCTCGCCGGTTCCCACCGACGCCCCAGCCGGCGCGATGGCGCGCCCCTGGGCGCCGTAACGCAGCGTGATCTCGACCTCCACCGTCGGCCGGCCCCGGGAATCCCACACCCGCCGGGCATGGGTGGATTTGATCTTGGTCTTGCTCATGCGCTCGGGCCCCGTTCCAGTTCTTCGGTCCAGGCCCGGCGCACGTCTTCGAGACGCGACACCGGGTCCGACAACAGTTTCCCGGCGGCGCGGCGGACCTTTTCCCTGTCCGCCTCGTTGGTGATGTATTCGACCGGCGACTTGCCGTCGATGCGGGCCAGGAACAACCCTTTAGCCCCCGGTCAAACAGTTTATGGATTCAGGGCCGCGGTTGATGTGG
>ENA-ORDI01000839-ORDI01000839.1-marine-metagenome-genome-assembly--contig:-NODE-839-length-19033-cov-6.070373_pt1 | contig 19033 bp, 19 predicted proteins | sample MGYA00248628_ERZ508525 | MGnify/ENA primary metagenome ERZ508525 (study PRJEB26195, sample SAMN05422138) | marine metagenome | isolation source: East of Porto Seguro, South Atlantic Ocean | place... | reverse complement strand
TTCTTTTATATTTATGTTAATTTCTTTTAACTATTTTTTTAAAGTTAATTTTGCTATCACATCTTATACGGATATAAATTTTTTAATTTCCATAGTTCCTTTTCTTGTCTCAATTTAGTTTATTTTTTTTAGTCCTTTTGAAAATTTAGCTTCAATATATTTGGGTTTTAAAAAAAACAATTTTGCTCTTAAAATTTATAAATTTTAACAAAGCTTTAATACTGTCAGTACTATTATTAATTTTTTCTTTATTTATTGTCAAATATAAAATTAAAAATTTTAAATATTGGCAACTATTCATTAATATTTGGCCTAGTTGTTTTAGGAATATCTATACCACTAATTATGAATGTTTTAATTGTGTCTATACTAGATTTTTTTAAAAGAGTTTAGAAAATTTAAAGAATATTTTATATTTAATTAGATTTAATTTTTTAACTCTTCACATGGTTGTAATAAATAACCATCTAATATCTCAGTTATTCTTATTTTTTTCATACAATTTTTGCTTAAACCTTCTTCAAATACTTCATTACTTTGCCAAAGAGGTTTAATTAAATACGCTATTTTAATTTTGTTTTCTTTAAGTTGATTAATAAACAACTGTTTATATTTTTTAAAATATTTTGACTCTTTGTTTTGATGAACAACGTGGTTAATAAACCAAAGTTGACTTGGTTCAAAATCGTATGATGATAAAATTACTGATATGAATTTATAATCAGTGATTATACTTTTATTTCTTCCGTCATTCTTAATAATATCAATTGCTTCTAAGAGCTGTGATATTTCTTTTTTTGGATTATCTGGTTTCAAGCAAGATATCCACTTTAGTCCACGTAATTTATTATGCAATATTTTTGCATCTATAGCATTCTCCATATTAGCTTTTCTTAAATCCATAAAATCTCTTTTGTGGATATATTTGTATCCATAATATGCAGTTGAGAAAAAAGTTAAAAATATTAAAAAATATAAAATATATTTCTTATTTTTAAAATGTTTTAAGTAATAAATATGTGAAAAACCAGCTAAAATGGGAATGATAAAAAATATAAATATTCCATTAATTGTCATTAGCTGGTGAGCAATTAAGGCATATGAAGAACCTATTAATGATAATGTAATTAAAAATTCATTACTTTTAAAATATTTTAAATTATGAATTATATTTTTAATACTTACAATTATAAGAATGATAGATGATAAGTGAATTAGTTTAAATCGCAAAACTATTCTTGAAAATTCTAACGGAAAAAGAAAATATTCGTATCTAACTTTACCTATCGATAATGGAAATGAAATATATTGATCATAAAAAGATATTAATGAGATTTTACTAGCAAATAAAGTTATTAAGAAAACAGAGATAATAGTTATTGATCCCAATATCCCATAAATAATTTTATTAATATTAAAATTGAAAATGAAATAAATAATAGATAAAAATCCTATTATTAAAAAAATATATCCTGTTGGTGTTTGCTTTGATAAAAATGCTATTAGAAAAAAAATAGGTAAGAAAAACCAATAGATTTTCGAATTAGTTTTTAAAGCTAAAATGAAGCAAAATATTGAAATTATTGAAATAATAGAGGCATGTTGATCAACAAATGGAGTTCCTGCAGAGGGATAAGCTAAAATTGAAACTAATAAAGCATAGAAAAAACAATAACGTACATTTAGTTTCAATTTATAAAACGTATAAAAAGTAGCTATAGAAATTAAAAAATTATATATAGAAGCGTGGAAGACATAACTGAACCACGAAACACCAAATATTTTAAAAAGGAGAGCTTGAGTATAAGCAATAAACGGTCCTGCTATTGTCCAATAATCTTTAAAAGGATAGTGACCATTTAAAACATCATATCCTGAATTAAAGAACCAAAAACTATCAATAGGACAAACTCCCAAATTTCCATAGTATTGATTAAAAGAAATTGAAAAAAGTAATAAAAATATTAAGTAAAATATTTTCTCTTGTTTTTTAAAGTTGAATTTTCTGAATAACATTTTTAAAAAAATTATTTTGCATTTATATATTATGATATCTGAACTTTTAAATTATTACGCTCTCTTTCAATAAATATTGATTTTTATTATTGTCAAACTATCATATTATCTTTCTAAGTAGCAAGATTAGTTGTGACGTGTTATTGTTTTTTACTAGAATTTTATGAAAATAAAATTTAAAAAATATTAGAGACAACAAGCTTAAAAAACAAGAAAGATGGAGATTTTCTTTTAAATCATATCGAAAAAGTAAAACCTAAGAATTTTTTAGAAATAGGGGTGTTTCATGTCTTATGTACCTGGAGTAAGGAAAGCTATCGATGAATATGTAGTTAGTAAGAATTATAATTTAAAAATTCTTAATTCGAGATTTGCTGAAATAACTAAAAAATTTCATAACTTATAATTGGTATTTATCATATTGGTATTCTAAGAAATTTTCTTTAAAGGAGGATACTTTATAATAATTTCTGGTATCCAATTTTTTAAAGACTCTATTCTTTTTGCGCTTGAAGGATGTGTGCTCATCCATTCGGGTGGCTCCTGACCTTTGTGTGCCTCCTTCATTCTTTCCCAAACTTTTACTGATTCTCTAATATCAAATCCTGCAAGAGATGAAAAAATTAAACCTAAATAGTCGGCTTCGCTTTCCTGTTTTCTTCCAAAAGGATTATCAATACCAAACCTTCTTAACATTCCAGCAACATCAACCCCGGTAGTTCTTCGAGTGTTAGAAATAGCTCCTCCAGTAAATATATCTAATGCAGCAGTTCCAACGTTTAAAACTAAGGCTCGACTTGCTCTTTCAATTGAATGTTTAGCTACGGCATGTGCAATTTCATGACCCATTACGGCAGCCAAACCATCTTTATTCTTGGTAACCTTAAGTATACCGGTGTAAATTGCAATTTTACCTCCAGGCATGCACCAAGCATTTTTTATCTTGTCATCATCAACAAGAATATATTCCCATTGAAAATTATAAGTAGGATCTTTTGCATTTATTGAATTAAAATATGCACTTACAGATTCCTCAATTTTAGATCCTATTTCTTTAATTTCCTGAAGTTGCTTTTTATCGTCGCTTAATTTTGCTTTTCTTTTTACATTTTCGTATATTTGTGCAGCTTGTCTGTTTAAAGAACTTTCTGGTAATAATCTTAATTGTTTTCTTTCTGTTATTGGTGCAGTTGTACAAGCAGAAATTATTAATGAACAGGTACAACCACCAAATATTTCAAGAAATTTTCTTCTATTTATGTTATTAACTTTACTCATTATTAAATAGGTATTTTAATGGCAAAAGCAGAAAAAAAAAGAAGTATTTTTACGAGAATTAGGAATTATTTTATCGCAGGAGTGGTTGTTTTAATACCTATAGGTATGACTATTTACCTAACGCTCTTTTTAGTATCAATTTCATCAAAAATTTTGCCCAAAGAAATAAATCCAAATCATTATTTGCCATATAACATTCCTGGAGTTGAAATAGTCACGTCAATAATTTTAATTACGTTAATTGGTTGGTTATCATTATCATTCATTGGAAAAAAAATGTTAGATATATTTAATAACGTTTTAAAGAGAATACCTATTCTAAGAACTTTTTATTCAGCAATTGTACAAATGACTGAAACATTTACAAAAACAGACAAAAGTCAAAAAAATGTTGTTTTAGTTGAGTATCCAAGAAAAGGTACCTGGGCAGTCGGATTTGCAACGAAAGAAAATTTTGGTGAGATGAGCAATAAAACAAAAAAAAATTTAATAAATGTTTTTGTGCCGACTACTCCAAATCCAACAAGTGGGTTTTTACTTATGTTTCCTAAAGACGAAGTAATTTATCTTGATTTAACTTTTGAAGAAGCATCAAAATTTATTATATCCGCAGGAACGTCAAATCCAAATTAATCTTTTTTAATTTATTTGATTTAATATATCTGCCTTATCAAATAATTTGAGCAAAAAATAATATTTTTTAAAACTACTTTCATCATGTTCAATATCTTTTATATTTCGTTCCGCTATTTTAAAAAGATCTTCATGTTGGATGGGGTCAGCCAACTTAAAATCTTTAATCCCACTTTGTTGATAGCCTAGTATATCACCAAATCCTCTTAATTTCATATCTTCTTCGGCAATAAAAAAACCGTCATTTGATGACTTTAATATTTGGATTCTTTTTTTTGCATTTCCACTTAAATTTTTTTTATAAAGTAAAATACAAGTGCTTTGAACAGCTCCTCTACCAACCCGACCTCTTAGTTGATGAAGTTGAGAAAGACCAAATCTATTGGAATTTTCAATAACTATTACGCTTGCGTCTGGAAAATCAATACCCACTTCAATTACAGTTGTTGATACTAATATGTCGATCGATTTTCTTAAAAAATTATTTAAAACTTTATCTTTTTCGTCTTTTTGTAAATTACCATGAATTAAACCAACTTTTTTAGCAAATGTTTTCGATAAATAATTATATTTTTTTACAGCCGCCGAATAATCTAATTTTTTTGACTCTTCAATTAGTGGACAAACCCAAAAAACTTGATTTCCATTTTTAATTTGTTTTTTTATAAAAACTAAAATTTCATCAATTTTTTCTTCTGGTTTGCTTAGAGTAATAACACTTTTTCTGTACATGGGTTTTTCTATAAGTCTAGAAACATCCATGTCTCCATAAATAGCTAAAACTAGCGTACGTGGAATAGGAGTGGCAGACATTAAAAGTATATCACAATCTCTACCACCCTTATTCGAAAGCTCTATTCTTTGCTTTACACCGAATTTGTGCTGTTCGTCTATAATAATTAATCCTAAATTACTAAAAAAAATATTTTTTTGAAATAAGGCATGAGTTCCAATTAAAAATTTTATTTTTCCATTTATTAAATTTTCTTGAATTAATTTTTTTTCTTTTGTATCAGATTTACCAGTTAAAAATTCAATAGTAACACCAGTTGATTTAAATATTTTCTTAGCAAGATTATAATGTTGTTTAGCAAGAATTTCCGTGGGAGCCATTAATGCTACCTGACAATTAGACCTAATTGCATTTGATGCAGCTATTAATGAAACTATTGTTTTTCCACTTCCCACATCTCCTTGTAAAAGTCTAAACATTTTAAAATTGGATTTTAGGTCTTTGTTAATTTCTTCGATAATTTTTGCTTGGTTGGCTGTTAAAGAAAAGATGAAATTCTTGGCAATTTTTTTTGATAAGTAATCATCAAACTTTTTGTTTTTTTTTTTGAATTTTTTTATCCTTTTTCTTACTTGAGATAAGACTAATAGGTTAGCTAAAATTTCATCATAAGCCAATCTTTTATAGAACTTTGAATTAAGATCATTTTCCTTATTTTTATGAATATAAATTATGGACTCAGACCAGCTAACATTACCAATTTTTTTTAGTATTTCTTCATTATGCCATTCCGTTAAATCGGTAATATTTTTTAATACCTTTTCTATCAATTTTCTATATACTTTTTCAGTCAATCCTTCAGTTAATGAATATTTTGGAATTATTTTATTTACATAATTCTCCATATCAATAGGTACTACATATGTGGGATTTGTGATTTGGTATTTTTTTCTATAATAATTAATTTTACCACTAATTATTACCAATGAATTTAAGGGAAGAATTTTTCTTATGTATCCTTCTCTGCTATTAAAAAAAACAATATCTATTTTGCCCATTTTATCTTCACATGTTACTTTGTTAGGAAGATTTCTTATTCGTGGAAAGTTATATTTCGTAACTTTAACTTTTATCGTAGTTATTTTTCCTATTTCAAGTTTATCAAGCGTTTGCACATTTGATCGATCTGTAAAACCCTGAGGAAGATTCCATAGTAAGTCAGATATTTTTTCAATTTTCTTTTTTTTTAATAGTTTTTTTATTTTTATACCCACACCATCCAAAGCAGATACATTCTGAATTAGGAAATTGTGTATTTTTGACTGATTCATTGCTTTATAATATATAATAAATTTTGTTCGATGATGACAAATAAAGAAATTTTAAAGAAACAAATTATCTACAGATCTATGCATAGAGGAACAAAAGAGATGGATTTGCTGTTAGGTAATTTTGTTAAAAAATATATTGATGAACTGAACGTTGCTGAACTTAAAGATTTGACAAAATTATTATTTATTGAAGATGAAGTTATATATAAATGGTATTTTGAAAAGAATTCTGACAAGCTTATTCCAAAAACAAAAGTAACAATAATGCTCAAAAATTTTAAATTATAATTTTATGGCGGAAGGGGTGGGATTCGAACCCACGAATGAGTTGCCCCATTGCTGGTTTTCAAGACCAGTGCTTTTAACCGCTCAGCCACCCTTCCAAGTTATATGGAATAAGACTTTAATATATTTTAGTAAATAAAATTACAACTTTATTTTAAAAATTTAATATGTTTAATTTAAACTCAAAATGCCATTAAAAATAGAAGATATTAAGACCAAGGGTTATGAAAGAGTAATTCATGCAACAAATGAAACTACTAAACTTGATTGTATAATAGTAATCCATAATACAAAACTGGGACCTGCCCTTGGTGGTGTCCGATCTTGGGAATATAGTAGTTTTGAAGATCAAAAAAGAGATGCGCTGAGACTTTCAGAGGCTATGACTCTGAAAAATAGTATTTGCGGTATAAATTTTGGTGGTGGCAAGGCAGCATTAAATTTAAAAAATGTAAAAAAAACACCTGAACTCTACCAAAGCTATGGAGAACTTGTCGAGTTTTTAAAGGGCAAATACTTAACAGCAGGTGACGTTAATACTTTTAAGGAAGATTTAGTTGAGTGCTCTAAAGCGACAAAATATGTTTATGGAATCAATGTTGAAACTTCGGGACCCACTTCGAGAGGTTTGTTTCACGCAATAAAATCAACAAACGATTTTATTAATAATAGTAACGATTTAAAAAATGTTCATATTTCAATTAGCGGCGTTGGAAAGGTTGGCGGAAAGCTAGCGATCTTATTGGCTAAGGCAGGAGCTAAAATCACAGCAGCAAGCATAAATTATGAACTTATTAAAAAGTTGAAAAAAGAAATTGATTTAGTTGAAGTAAAACCGGAAGATTTATTTAAAACTAATTGTGATATTATTTCACCCTGTGCTTTAGGTGGAGCTATTAACCGATCAAATCAGCATCAACTTAAATGTAAAGCAATAGCCGGTGCAGCAAATAATCAACTTGAGAATACAACAATAGCTGAATGGTTACTAAAAAATGAAATTGTATATTCACCCGATTACCTTGTTAATTCTGGTGGGGTAATAGCAATTGCGTGTGAAATAAATAATACTGAGAATTTATTAGAAAAGTATTTGGAAAAAATTGCCGATCGTCTTAAACCTGTTCTTCAAGAAAGTAAAAAAAATAATGAATCGACTGATTTAGTTGCTAGACGTATGGCATGGAAAAGAATCAATAGTTAAATTTAAGTACTTATGATAAAAAAGTTCATGTCAACAATCTATAAAATTTTAACCTTTTTTCTAATGTTCCAAATTTTAGTTGTTGGTTTTTCTTTTAAAATCAATGCTGAAGAAAATTTTGAAACGTGGCTTTCATCGTATAAAAAATCTGCCTTAGTAAAAGGCGTGTCACAGAAAACTATAGATATCGCATTCAAGAATGTAAAATTTTTAGAACAAGTAATTAAATACGATAGAAAACAACCAGAATTTTTTGAGGATACAAAAACATATGTTGACAAAAGAGCTAACATTACAAGAGTTAGAACCGCAAGAAAATTATTAAAAGAAAATAAAATACTATTTGTTGATGTGGAGAATAAATTTTTCGTAGAAAAAGAAATTTTGCTTGCATTGTGGGGGATAGAAACTAACTTTGGTAAACACGTTGGAAAAATGGACATAATTTCTTCTTTAGCTACACTAAGTTATGATAAACGTAGAAGAGATTTTTTTTCATCACAACTACTTACCTTATTAAAATTAATTGATAACAACCTAATAAATCCAAACACTCTTTATGGTTCCTGGGCGGGCGCTTATGGAAATTTTCAATTTATGCCTTCTTCTATTAAACGCTATGCAATTGATTATGATAATAATAATAAAATTGAATTAAAATCTTCGCTTGATGACTCTTTAGCGTCTGCTGCAAATTATATTAATAGTATTGGTTGGAAGAAGGGACAACCATGTTTCTTTAGGGTTAAGTTGACAAATAATATAAAAGATAAATACATAAATTTATCAGCCAGAACAATCTCTAATAGACTTAAAATTAAAAAATGGAAAAAAAAAGGTGTTATTAATTTTGATGGAACTGAATTAAAAACCAACCTTAAAGCGGCGTTAATTTTACCTGATGGTAAACCAGGTAGTCCAGCTTTTTTAGTTTTCAAAAATTACGAAAAAATATTAAAATGGAATAGATCTCTAAGATTCGGTATTAGTGTTTGTACTTTAGCGAATATGATAAGAATATGAATTTAAAAAGAATAATTTCAACTTTTGTTTGTATTATCACTCTATATTCGTGTGCTGACTATAACGTAAAAGACGGCATGAAAAAAAAGGAGAGACAGTATTATTCATCAAGTGGATTTGCATTAATTTATGAAGATAATCTTTATTTGCAAAAGGTAGTAAATAAAAAGATTAACAATGATGATATAAAGGTAATGCACAGCTTATTAAAAACAAATACTCCAATAAAAATTATTAATCCTGCTAATTCAAAAGTCATAGAAACTAAAATTTATAAAAAAGCTAATTACCCAAAAATTTTTACTATCGTTGTTAGTGAGAAAATTGCCTCAATTTTAGAATTAGATCTTGATAATCCATTTGTAGAAGTCGTTGAAGTTAAGAAAAATAAAACTTTCATTGCTAAAAAAACTAATATGTTTGAAGAGGAAAAAAAAGTTGCCGAAATACTTCCAGTTAATGAAGTTAAAATGGATGATTTGACAAAGGTAGAAGTTAAAGCCAAAAAAAAATTAAATAAAAAAAGTAATTTTATATTAGTCGTATCTGATTTTTATTACGAAGATTCAGCAAATAATTTAATGAAAGAGTTAGTTAAAAAAACTAAAATTAATAATATTTCAGTAAAAAAAATTAATGATAAAAAATATAGACTTTTTGCGGGACCTTTTAAAAATTTTAATGCTTTAAAAACTACTTATATTAGTTTAAATAAATTAGGTTTTGAAAACTTAAACATATATAGAGAATAAAATGAAACTTTTTAAAATTTTTTTTATTATTTTAATTTTTTTATTATTTCAACAAAAATCCTACTCACAAATAGAAGTTGATGCGAATTACGTAATTTTACAAGATCATCTTTCTGGTAAAATTCTTTACGAAAAAAATGCAGATGATAAAATTTATCCTGCATCTATGACCAAAATAATGACATCAATTGTTACTTTTGATTTGTTAAAAAAGGGAGAAACATCTTTGGATGAAATGATAACAGTATCAGAAAAAGCATGGAGATTATCTCAAAGTGGTTACTCATCAATGTTTATAATGTTGAATGATCAAGTATCAGTTGAAGATTTGCTTAAAGGAATAATTATAATATCAGGCAATGACGCTTGTGTTGCTTTAGCCGAAGGTTTGTCTGGTACTGAAAAGGACTTTGTTATGTTAATGAATGAAAAAGCAGAAGAAATTGGTTTAGAAAATACTAATTTCAATAATTCATCAGGTATTAATGATGTGAACAATTATTCAACAGTTAGGGATATTTTAAAGATGTCACGATATATGATCCAAAATTATCCTGAATATTATTCTTATTTTAAAGAAACTTCCTTTACCTGGGATAGAACAGGAGGAGATCCTATCACTCAAGGAAATAGAAATCCTTTGTTATATAAAGATGTTGGAGTAGATGGAATAAAAACAGGATTTTTAACTGTAGAAAAATATTCTTTAGCATCTTCAATAAAAAGTGGGAAAAGAAGAATGACTGCTGTTGCTAGTGGATTTAAAACGAAAAATTCTAGATCAAGAGAGTCCATGAAATTATTGAACTGGGGATTAAGGAAGTTTGATACTATTCAAATTGCTAAAAAAGACGAAATTATGACCAGTTTAAACGTTTGGTTAGGAAAAAAAAGTAAAGTCGAAATACTTCCGTCAGAAGATGTATATTTAACAATTCCTAAAAGAAAGAAAAAAATTATCAAAGTAGTATTTGAGTATGAAGGACCAATTCCAGCACCCATTAAAAAAGGTGACACTTTAGGATTATTAAATGTATATGTCTCTGATGAGTTAAAAAAGCAAATTAATATTTTGGCAGCTGAAGATATAGAAAAATCAAATATTTTTTCAAGAATATTCAAATCATTGAATTACTTGGTTTGGGGAGATGTATAAAAAAAAGCCCCTTTTTGTTACGTTTGAAGGAATTGAAGGCTCAGGAAAATCTTATCAAAGCAAAAAATTATACAAAAGTATTAAAAAAAGGAGAATTCCTGTAATACTTACAAGAGAGCCAGGGGGCACAAGAGGTGCCGAAAAAATAAGAAAAATTATACTTGAGGATTATTTTTATCTACATTCTAAAATAAGATTTAACAAATATACAGATACTTTACTTTATCTAGCTGCAAGAAGTGAACACATAGAAAATAAAATAAAACCGGCAATTTCTAAAAAAAAAATTATTATATGTGATCGATTTATCGATTCTACATTAGCTTATCAAGTTTATGGCAAAGGAGTGAGCAAAGCTCTGGTTGATTCAGTTCATAAATATATTTTAGGAAGTATAAGACCTGATCTGACTTTTATACTGAAAGTTAATATATCGAAGGCTCTGGAAAGATTAAAAAAAAGAAAAAAGAAGAATAGGTATGATAAATTTTCTAAATACTTTTATATTAAAGCTCAAAAAGCTTTTATTAAAATAGCGAAGAAGAATAAAACAAGATATTTTGTTTTGGATAATTCAAAAGATTCTGAGGAAACGGAAAAAATCATATTAAATAAGTTTATTCAGGTTTTGTCTAAATGAAGATTGATACTGAAAATGTAGAAATTTTATCTCCGAAAAATCAATTACAGCTTTTTGGTTATGATGATTACTTTAATTCGTTTGTTAAACTTTTTTATAAAAGCAAATTACCAAATACAATTTTATTAAGCGGGCTAAAAGGCTCTGGAAAGGCTACCTTTGCTTATCACTTTATCAATTATTTATTTTCATATAAAGAACAAGACAAATATTCTGTTAGTAATTTTACTATCAATCCAGATAACAAAAGTTACAAAAGTTTATGTAATTATACACATCCAAATTTTTTTTTGCTTGAAAATAATTCTCATGAGGAAAATATTAAAATTGATAATGTAAGAAATATTCTTAAATTTCTAAACAAGACAACTTATAATTCAAATATTAAAATTGTAATGATAGATAATGCAGAATATTTAAACATTAATTCATCTAATGCATTACTTAAAGTTCTGGAAGAACATAATGCTAATACATTTTTCTTTATTATTCATAATAGCTCAAATAGAATTTTGGACACTATAAAATCTCGTTGTATTCAATTTAAATTCTTTTTCACCTTATCTGAAAGAAAAAGTATTTTAAAAAACATTATTAAACAGTATAGGAATAATTTTAGCATAGATGAAATTAATGATAATTTTTATTTTGATACACCAGGAAATGTTTTAAAATATTTAGAGATTTTAAGTGAAAGCAATGTTGATTATACTAAAGATAAATTATCTTGTATTTCTTATTTAATTGATAAATACAGACAGAAAAAAGACTCCCAATTATTAACTTTTATTTCTTTGATGATAGAACTTTTCTATAATGAATTGTCTTTAAAGAATAATAAAAAATTGCACATTTATTTTTATCACAAATTTAAGATACTAAAACAAATTAATGACGTGAAAAAATTTAATTTAGATAAAAATAATCTGTTTATTTCATTGCAAGAAATGCTCAAAAATGAGTCATAATAATTTTTATATTACAACACCTATTTATTACCCTTCAGGGAAACCCCATATGGGGCATGCCTATTCAAGCATTCTCGCTGATGTTTTTGCTAGATTTAAGCGAAATGATAATTACAAAGTCCATTTTCTAACAGGAACAGATGAGCACGGCCTGAAGATTCAAAAAGCTGCTGAAAAAAATAATTTAGATCCTTTAACTTACTGCAATAAAATTTCTAGGATATTTAAAGACTTAACAAAAAAATTAAATTTATCTAACGATGATTTCATTAGAACGACAGAAAAAAGGCATTACAAATCTGTTAATGATATATGGAATAGGCTAGTCAAATCAGGTGATATTTATTTATCAAAATATAAAGGGTGGTATTCTGTTTCTGATGAAGCCTATTATAACTCTGATGAAATTATAGAAAAAAACAAAAAAAAATTTTCAACTTTTTCTGGTTCAACTGTAGAGTGGGTTGAAGAAGATTCTTTTTTTTTTAAGTTATCAACTTGGGAAAAAAAACTATTAGAGTTTTATGATAAAAATGAAAAATTCATACTCCCTATTTCCAGAAGAAATGAAGTCATTAATTTTGTAAAAAGTGGTCTTAAAGATTTATCGGTAAGTAGAACTTCATTTACTTGGGGCATTAAGGTGCCTAACAACAATAAACATGTTATTTATGTTTGGTTAGATGCCTTAATAAATTATTTAAGTGCTCTCAATTTTCCTAATACTAATGATAAGTTATATAAAAATTTTTGGCCGGCATCCTTGCACGTTATTGGAAAAGATATTTTAAGATTTCATGCAATTTACTGGCCAGCATTTTTACTTGCTGCTGATGTAGAACCACCAACTAGAATTTTCAGTCATGGTTGGATATTGTCTGGTGAAAAAAAGATGTCCAAATCCAGGGGCAATATTTTAAACCCATTAGAAATAATTAAAACTTATGGCATTGATGAACTCCGATATTATTTAATGAAAGAGGTGCCTCATGGATCTGATGGAAGTATTTCTCTAAAAAATCTTGAAAATTGTATTAACAGTGATTTAGCTAACAACTATGGAAATTTATGTCAGAGAGTTTTCTCTTTTATAAAAAATAATTGCGGAAATAAAGTTAGCAAAAGGAAAAATATATCAGATTCGGATAAGAAATTAATGGAACAAACAAAAAAACTAACAAAAGATTTAAGAAATGAAATGGATAAGCAAAATTTAAATAATTACATAAAATCAGTAATAAATATAAGTTTTTTAACAAACAAATACATCAATGATGAAGAACCTTGGAAACTTAAAAAAAATAATACTGAAAAAATGAACAATATATTGCATATAGCATTGGAACAAATTGTTAAAATTTCTATTTTATTAAACCCAATTATTCCTGAAAAATCGTCAAAAGTTTTAGACGCATTAAATATAAATACTAAATTGAGAAATTTGGCATTTTTAGATGGAAAAAATGTAATAGATGATGAAATCAAGATCAAAAAATTAGATATATTGTTTAAAAAAACAACTTGATGATTACCGATTCACATTGCCATCTAGACTATCCAAAGCTTTACGATCAATTAGATGATATAGTTAAAAGAGCCGAATACAATCAAGTTAAGTATTTGCTTACGATTTGTACGACATTAAAAAGTTTTGAAAGAATTAAATTAATAATAACGAAATATAAAAATATTTATGGAACTTTTGGTATTCACCCCCATGAATCTGCAAAATATACACAAGTAGATTCAAAGTTTATTTTAAATATTAAAAATAAACATAATAAAATTATTGGAATTGGTGAGACTGGACTTGATTTTTATTATAATTATAGTGAAAAAGAAATACAAAAAAAAAGTTTTATTGAACACATATCGGCAGCTTCCCAATTAAATATTCCAATTATTGTTCATTCGCGTAATGCGGAAGTTGATACTTACGAAATATTAAAAAGCGAAAGCAAAAATTCTAATTTAAAAGTATTAATACATTGTTTTACCGGTTCGAGAGATTTTGCAAAAAAGCTTATAGATCTAAATTTTTATATTTCAGTAAGTGGTATTATTACTTTTAAAAAATCGATCGAACTTGCAGATACAGTCTCTTCAATTCCAATGGAAAATCTTTTAGTTGAAACGGATTCACCTTACTTGGCGCCTTTACCATATAGAGGAAAAGATAACGAACCATCATATATAATCCATACTGTGGAAAAATTATCTCAAATAAAAAAACTACCAAATGAATCTATAGTGATTAATACAACTAATAATTTTATGAAACTTTTTAATTTAACCTAATATGAAAGCAAAATTACTAATTTTAGGTTGTGGTAGTTCAGTAGGTGTTCCAAGGATCGATGGTGTTTGGGGAAATTGTAAAAAAAATAATAAAAAAAATATAAGAAGCAGAAGTTCGGCTATTATTATTAAAGGTACAAATTATATATTAATTGATACTTCTCCTGATTTAAAATATCAATTATTATCAAATAAAATTAAAAATATATCTTCAGTTATCTTGACACATGAACACGCTGATCAAACTAACGGGTTGTTTGAACTAAGACCCATTTTTTGGAGACATAAGAAGAAAATAAATATATATGGAGACACACATACAATAAAATTGATCAACAAAAGACATGATTATTTATTTAAAAAAACGGGTAGTTATCCGCCTATTTTTAAATCAAATATAATTAAATCGAAATTTTCATTAGGTGAATCAAATGAAAAAGTTTTTTTCAAATCGATTAAAGTGAGACATGGCAAGATAAATAGTTTAGCTTACATTTTTGAAAAAACTGCTTACATCAGCGATACTAATGATTTGTCAATAATAAAAATGGATGAATTTAAAAATTTAAAATATTTAATTATTGATTGTCTAAAATTTAAAAAACATCCTAGTCACTTTACTTTAAAAGAATCGCTTTTAGTCCATCAAAAACTAAAACCTAAAAAAACAATACTTACCAATCTTAATCATGATCTAGATTATAATTACCTCATTAAAATACTTCCAAGAGATGTAGTCCCAGCTTATGATGGGTTAAAAATAAGTTTATAAAATTTTTAGTTAACTTTAGATTGGTTTTTTTAAAGCTTTAATAAATTTTCTAGATGATGGGTTGGTTATTAAAGTATTATTTTTTATTAGTAGTGATCAATAGTAAAAAATACCCAACAAATGCAGATAATAAAGATCCACATAAAACTCCAATTTTAACTCCAACCATATGTTGTGTGTTCTCCATAAATGCTAAATTTCCAACAAAAAGACTCATAGTGAATCCTATGCCTGTTAAAATTCCAACTCCATAAAGTTTAATCCAATTTGAGTTTGAAGGCATTTCTGCAAATTTCAATTTTATAGATAAGTAAGAAAATAAAAATACACCGATCTGTTTTCCAAAAAATAATCCACATAAAATTCCCAAAGGAACAGGGGCCATCAACGTATTCGTTGATATCCCCTCAAGCGAAACACCGGCATTTGCTAAAGCAAACAGAGGCATAATTCCAAAAGCAACATAGGGTGATAAAATGTGTTCCAATTTTAACAATAGTGAAAAGTCTTTTTCATGAATTCGATGGGGTATTGTGAGAGCTAAGACAACTCCCGATATTGTCGAATGAATTCCAGATTCATGCGTAAAATACCAGAGAAAGAGACCTATTAACAAATAGGGCGCGAATTTTTTCACTCCAAATTTATTAATAATAAGTAAAGCTAAAAAAGATCCTATCATTAAAGTTAAATACATGTATTGAAGGTCAGTTGAATAAAAAAAGGCTATGATTATAATTGCACCCAAGTCATCAATTATTGCCAAAGCCATTAAAAAAATTTTTAAAGAAATTGGAACTCGCTTACCTAATAATGACAAAACACCAATTGAAAAAGCAATATCAGTCGCAGATGGTATTGCCCATCCTCTAAGCGTATTACCAGTTTCAAAGTTGATAATTACATAAATAATTGCAGGTACAGCCATACCACCTATAGCGGCAATTATTGGTAATGAAGCTTGTTTAGGTCTTGAAAGTTCACCATGAATAAATTCTCTTTTAATTTCTAAAGTAACAACAAAGAAAAAAACGCACATTAATACGTCATTGATCCAATGAAGAATACTTAAATCTAAACCAAAATTTTGAGTACCAATTAATATGTGAGTTTTTAATACATCAAAGTAATATCCACTTAAATTTGAATTACTTAGGATCAAAGCAACTACCGCACCTATAAGTAAAACTAAACCAGTTGCTGATTCTAATTTAAAAAACCATCTAAAAGGTGAAGATATATAATTAATCATAAGAATTGATTTTTATGGCATAATACAACATGCTTTTAAGAATTGTTTATATTTGTAAATTATATGAAAATTTATATTTTATCTTATTATAAATACACATCACAGTTTAAATATAATGATAAGTTATTAGATAAATAACAAGAGCACAATATAGTTGAGGTATGATTTTATCCTTTTCTAACATTCCTGATTCCACAAATTTTACATTGAACTCTTTTAACAGTTCCGCCCGGACCAAAACCAAAGGTACTGCTAATTATTTTATAACGATGGATACCCAACCAACAGAGTAATAAACTTAATTTAAACTTCATAAGATTGAGAATATTATCAGGTTAAATAAAATTAAACGACAATAAAATCAGTTTTAAAAAAAAAGCTTTGGGTTGTTTTTGATATGTTTATAAATTATATTTGTACTATATATAAATATATTTCTCTTTAATTGATTAATAATTAAATTACTAAAAATGTTTAAACACATTAGGTCATTCGTTGGAAAATTATTTAATGAAAATCAACAAATGTTAGTGGTCATGTATTTATCTCATTTTTATTGGTTTTTACGTAAATACTTTTTAGCTGTAGAAATAATATATCCCGAAGAATTTTTAACCAATTGGTCAATAATTAAGCATTATTCATCACAAGACAGGGAAAGGAATTTCACAGTTTATCAAATGATAAAAGTACACAATGAAATTTTCAAAGATAAAAAAACTAACGTAATTGAATTTGGTGTTGATCGTGGAGGGACACTTACTACAATTTCTAAATTTGTTAAAGACAGTTCAGAAATTTATGCTCTAGATAGTTTTGGTTTTTTTTCGGATGATATCAAAAGTAATGTAACTAAATATGACCCACATTACTTAGGTACATACAGACCTTTTACAAAAAAAACTAGATTTAAGAATTTTAATTATTTAGCTTTGGAGAAACAATTAAATGAAATTTTAATAAAAAAAGAAAGTAATCTTAATATAATTAAATGTTATTTTCCCGAGAAAATTGAGGATGAAATCTTTAAAAAAATAAGCTCCATAAAATATTCTTTTGTCCATGTTGACTTTGATTTGTATAAGCCAACACTTGATGTTATTAAATTTGTTATTCCTAGGCTTGAAAAAAATGCAATAATTTTATTAGACTATTATAATTTAATTAGTCAAGAGGGAGTAAAGTGGGCTGTAAGGGATTCTGGCGTCAATATAAGAAAATGTATTCAAACACAAAGTGGGCAACTAATTTGTTACACTTAATTTAATTATTTAAATTTAAGTTACTCGTTGACGACGTTTTTTAATTAAATAATTGATAAAAATATTAGTGAAGATTATTTGAAAAGGAATTATATAAATTTTATATCTGGGCTGTATTGCAAAAATAGGAAAAACAAATAAATAAAAAGATAATATTAATATCAAATAATTAAAGGAAGAAGATTTTTTATCCGATAAAAAAATTCCAATTAACGAAGTAATTGCTAATAACAGATTTGGTATGTAGTGAAAGGGATTATAATAATTTGGTCTTGTGGATTCTATATCTATGAAAAAGTAAGAAAGAGCTTTTTTCACATATAAGAAAAAATATTTTTTTGGATCTTCTTTTATATTTTTTATGCTCTCTTTTATATAAATTTTATCCTCATTTATCCTGTAAAATTTATCTTTAGGTATTTCCTCAATTAAATAATTTTGTAATATCACATTTTTATCAGAACCTTCAACTTTAGAGTGAGGATTATTTCCTTTCCAAAGATTAAAGCCAAAACCAGAATGGATAATTATTTTTTCAAAAATTATGTAATTTCGCATCAGATACGGTGAAATTGTAATTAATGAAATTAAAAAAATTAACAAAATTTTTTTAAAGGATATTTTACAAAAAAGGAATAGATAAAAACTACTTAAAATAATAATAGCAATAAATTCACGTCTCACAAGAATTAACAATCCACCTATAAAAGCATATATGAGTACGTCTATATATTTTTTATCTTTTTTTATTTTAAAGAAAAAATAGTAAAAAAAAATTGCCAAAAAGATTGTTAACGAAATAGAAGATATTTGAGCGCTAGAATATAAATATAAAGGAAAAAAAGAAAATAATAACGAGCTATATGCGCAAATTTTTTGTGAAAAAAAAAATTTATTAAGCTTATAAAAAATAACAACCGATATTGACGCTAATATAGCTTGTGAGAATAAAACTAATAACACAAAATTTTGATTCTCAAAATTAAGAAAAGATAAAAGGTACAGGTAATATGCGTAGAGTGGTGGCAACCCTAAATTTGGTAATAAAAATTCACCAAAACTTTGTTGTGAAAGCGTATTATGGTTTACAAGATTATAGAACATTACGCCCCATTCATTTTCAAGTGTTACATCCCCGAGAATCAAAATTACTGGTATGCGCGCAAAAAGAGAGGAAAAGAATAATAGTATTATTAAAAGCGATCCTTTGTTATTTCTAAATTGTAGATAATTGTATAAAAGCATTTAATAGTTAATTCTTAATGTAAAGTAATTGAATAATATAAAAAATAATAAAAATCATCATCTTTCAATTGCTTAAAACACTCATATATTCTATAAAAATATCCGAAGTCGGGGCGTAGCGCAGCCTGGTAGCGCATCTGGTTTGGGACCAGAGGGTCGCAGGTTCAAATCCTGCCGCCCCGACC
>ENA-ORDI01000838-ORDI01000838.1-marine-metagenome-genome-assembly--contig:-NODE-838-length-19040-cov-4.026947_pt1 | contig 19040 bp, 21 predicted proteins | sample MGYA00248628_ERZ508525 | MGnify/ENA primary metagenome ERZ508525 (study PRJEB26195, sample SAMN05422138) | marine metagenome | isolation source: East of Porto Seguro, South Atlantic Ocean | place... | reverse complement strand
TTATTCCCACTCAATAGTAGCCTAATTTGATACCCTTATAGATATTAGGTTTCAGCGGCAAATAAGGTTCTGCTGTGTCTCTCTAATATGTCAAATAACATAATTATTTAGGGCGTTGTCATATACAAAATAAGCATCCTGTAAATGCCTTTTACCATTGGGTATAAATGATTCTCGAGCATGTAAAACTCTTAAACTTGCAACAATTAATACCTCTCCTCCATTCAATCTAAAAGTTGAACGATATTTGCTGTCATGAACCCTAGTGGAAACTTCGTGATAAGCTTTATAAAAACTTTTTACGTCTTCTCTAGATGGATCTATCATCTGCATTAATTGATTTGAGAATCTAAAACTTTCTACAGACCCATCAGATGAACATTTAATAATAGGAGCCTCAGCATATGTTTCATTATTTTCATCGAATTGTCTAAACGGAACATTAAACTCTTTTAAAATATTAAAATATTCAGGATTATCCTTTCTTAAATCCTCAACGATTTCCCAACCATCTACAATTATTAATTCTCCTCCTTCGCATTCATTTTCTAACATGTGAAGAGCCTGAACACTTGGTTGAGACTTATAGCTTGCAAAATCATTATGAGGAGGAAGTCCCTTTGAAGTATGAGCAACATTATAGACATGTCCGGTTACAGAAACATTATGAATCCTTTCAAATAATGTTTCATGAATTGGTCCAAATCTTTTTGATAAAAGTTCTAATGAATTTGGTTCCTTTGGTGCATTATTCAAAATAATTACTCCAAAACTAACAAAAGTTTTTAGTGCCTCCAAGGCAATCTCTTTATTGTCCAAAAATTCGGACCAATCAAACCTTCTAGGAGTGAACTTACTTGTCCATAACTTATGTTCTGGATATCTAGGTTTGCCACTTTCTTCTATTTTATTTAATGGGATTACCGATTGGTGATTATCAGGCCACAAAACAAATAGGCTTTCATCTTTTATTTCAACACTCTTAGGAGATATATCTACTGGGACTGTATGCAAAAGAAACTGTTTCTCTTGAGTCTCTATAATTCTACATTCATCACATTGACAATTATCTCTTAACCATAAAAATGGTAAATCGTATTGCTTATTTGAACCTGTTGATAATATTACTGAATCTTTTTTAATCTCAATCATAAGTAAATATCAAATCTTGTTGTTTTTCCTTTTTCCTGATAATTAATATTACTATATTTGTTTTTATCCTTTAAGTGATAGAAAAAGAAAGTATGGTGGAGCTTATGGTTCAAAATTGGAACCAACTCCTACCTAAGTTTATTTTTCTTCATACGCATCTGCAGGGCAATTCATCAAGCATGAAATATAGAATTGTTATTCTAAGAGACTTTAACTAATATATTTCTATATATATGAGCACTGATATCGTTAGTTTAAATTTTTGTGTCAATCAGGCGAAAAGTCATTATGGTGGTTTTGGTTATTTAACTATTGTGACTTTAGTTTTCAGTTGCAGTAGCATCATATTGCTTCAATACCTTTTTGCCACTGATCAAATAAGCCTATGGTTACACTGTCTTTTGAGTGCATACCTATTCTATATGATCTATACCCCATTGCATGAAGCAGTGCATGGAAATATTTCTGGAAAAGTGGTTAAACCATTTAACTACTTATAGTAATGCTGTTTCGGTTACTTTGCATTACAAGTCTAGTCAACCTCAGCTCATTGAAATTGCCAGTATGTCTTTATTCTAAGCACTCTGACTAAAAATATTTTCTGCCATCATAAAATCTTCTTGGGTGTCAATTTCAGTCCATTTCAGTCCTGAAATATCTAAAGCATGAAAAGGCACGTCCTTTTCAATGAGTCTTTCATAGACTGCCTCATAATACTCCTGATAGTATTGTTCATCTTTCATCATTAGTTCTAACTCAGAAAATAAAGCCTGTGCTGCTTCACTACTGATTTTTTCAATACCTATTGATTCACCAATCGCATCTAAAGGCTTGACCGTTTTGCTGGCTTTGACAACCCTATTTTTATCTCTAATAATGACTTTTATCTCTTCTGCATCAAGATTAATATTTTTGTCGATACACAGACAGTTATCATATTCAGAGGCAATAAGGCTTTTCAGTATATTAATATCAAAAACAACATCAGCATCAAATTTAATAAAGGTTGAATCCAGAACAAAGTTTTTTGTTAGCATTAAAGAATAACCAGTGTTCGTTACTTCATATTTTTCATTCGTTATAAAATGGACGACTAAATCAGGAAATTGTGTTTTTACATAATTTTTTATCTGATCCTGTAAATAACCTAACACAAAAACAACTTCACTAATTCCACACGTCTGAATATGTGAAATCATCATTTCAAGAATAGTTTTACCATTTATTTTCAACAGACTTTTTGGACAGTTGTCTGTCAATGGTTTGATTCTAGAGCCTACACCAGCGGCTAAAATGACTGCTTTAATTTTTCTATCTACCATGTTATTAATTCAAACCTTTCACTAATGACTCTTGCTACAGCATCAGCAGGTAGATTCGTGTTATTGATTTTTATATAGTTTTTATCCTTAAACTCATTGTTACTTGAATTCAAAATATGATAACAAAATTCATTCTCTACTTTTCCACGTTAATTTTCTGATTACTTTTAAGTTGCGCACCTCTTTGCCATCCACGCATAAGCCCTAAATAAAGCTGACTTACTGCAAACATCCAAAGCATGGGCGTGAGTACATCAAGTACTAGTGCTAGTGATAGCATGAAAATGAAAACCCCTTCCTTAAATTCAAGTATTTTACGTTGCTCAGCTATAAACCACTTCAGGTTTGCTGAAAAACCAAATTTAAGACCTGCAGTATTTTGCTTTTTTACTGTTGATAATTGTTTGGCAAGTATATCAACATAGTAATTGTCCTGTGACATTTCGGTATAAAGTGTCACATATTTCACATAACCTCGAAGTGAGTAAAAGGCAACACCGATAAAAGCCAAAAATACTGGTAGAACACTATGAGACTGGTTGTAAGCTGCATAACCTGTCGCACCAAACCAGAGTGTGACCTGTATTTTATCTGTTAACTTGTCATAATAACCACCTGACAATGAGGAGGTTTTTCGATATCGTGCCATCTGTCCATCCATACAATCAAAAATATGGCTTAAATGTATTAAAACTGCAGCAATGATAAAGTTTTGAGTACCACCAGCAATAATAAACAGAACAGAAACAATTGCTGTAAGAAAAGAAATAAGGGTGAGTTTATTGGGTGTTAGCCATTTAAAATCTACAACGAAATAATTAACCACGATGGCCAATGGAGATGTAACAAATGAAGACCACCATTCATCATCTTTTGTTTTTGTTTCCCATAATTGCGTCAGTTTTTCATTCACAGTGTCGCTTTCAATGTCAGAAGATTGGCACTGGTTTTTTCAATTTCAGGAATGGATTTTCGGATTTGACTGTCGATTCCAACAACACCCAACATCCTAATCTGTTCAATAACGGGTAGTAATTCTCCAATCGGCTTAAAACTATCCAATACCTTCTTCAGTGAATTCAAAAAATATTGGATATCAGTAAAAGACAAGTCACCTATATTTCCAACCTGAAACACATGATTCTTAAAGTAACCCTTTCCCTCGTAGATAATAATAGATTTTTCGCGCAATTTCTGACGCAAAACACCAACATCAATATGCGATGGAGTATAAACAGTGGTTAATATCGAGCACATATCTTTCTGATTAATTACAAACTTAAGCCCCAGGCTCAGCATGCCTTGTCTTAACTTATTGGCTTTATCTCTCAGATTGGCATAGCGATTTACAACACCTTCGTTGAGTATATTGGATAGGGCTTGATCTAGAGCATAGAATAAGTGCACCGCTGGTGTATTGGGTGTCTGAGAAAAAGTTTTTATAAAGTCATAAAATTTATACAAATTTAGATACATAGATTTAATGGGAAGAGTCTTTAATTTCTCAAATTCTTGAGTTTCACCAACTACAAAAGATAATCCAGGATAAGAGCCAATTGCCTTTGAACTTGAACTTGAGCAAAATGTAATGTTGCATTTTTCCAGATCAATTACTTCTGCGCCTGCACTGCTTACACAGTCGACAATAAATATTGCACCGTGTGATTTTGAAAGTTTTCCGATTTTTTCCAAAGGATTTAACATGCCAGAACTAGTTTCATGATGAACCATGGCGATGACATCAATCTTCTGTATCCGCAAAAAATCTTTAATTTTTTTCAGGCTTAGTTTTTCTCCCCAGTCAAATTCCAATAGAAAAGTATTTTCATTATGAATCTTAGATATGCCGTGTAGTCTTTCGCCAAATTCGCCATTAGACAGAATAAGAATATTCTTCCCACCAACAACTGAAGACAACATTGATTCATTGGCGGCAGTTCCAGAGCCAGTAATGACTACCGCTCGATAATTTGCTGTATTCTTTATCTCGAAGAGTGCGAGTAATTTATTCTCAATACTTTGTAACAAATAATCAAAATCGATTTCACGATGACAAATATCATATTTACAAATAGCCTCTCGTACATTCTGAGCTAGATTGACTGGGCCAGGTGTAAATAATAATTGTTGATTCACTCTTTTTTATACTCCTATCTAATACTATTTTGGGTTAAAAGTTAAAAAATCAAGTTAATTATGTCCTGTGACACATTCTTCATAAGTTAGTTCCTCCTCTACAGGCTTTTAGGCCATCCTGTAATTAAAAAAGAAGGAATGGTGGAGCTAGGCGGGATCGAACCGCCGACCTCTTGCGTGCCACGCAAGCGCTCTCCCAGCTGAGCTATAGCCCCAATCGACCTTTCAGACTTTTGAGTATTTTATGTCTTGGATTTGTCTTGGTATTTTATTTGGAGTCTTTACCTAAAACACCGGATTCTTTCAGCTGTTTTTCAAGCAACAGAACTTTTCCGAGTGCCGCCAAACCAAAAATAAATCCCATTATTCCCAATGCTTCCATCTTATTTATCCTTATTGTGTTGTGCCATGATCGTTATTTTTAACCCTGCCATGCAAGCGCTTTTCCAGCTGAACTATAGCCCTAAACAGTCGAGACAATTATATATAATTAATGCTATCTCTTTCACATCAAGATGGAACAGTCATCCCATTTTCTATGTAGTCTATTGCTGATTTGAGCCTAAGGATAGCAAGCTCTTTTTCTACCAGAGTAAGTGTAATATCAATAGGGGGAGAGATTGTACCACCGGTTACTGCAACCCTAAGAGGTTGACCAATTTTTCCAAAACCAATCTCATGCTTCTGACAGATGTTTTCGATCGCCTGGTGGATCGATACCGATGCCCAAGTTGTTTCTTCAAAAAGAGAAGTCAGATCTTGTAAAGGTTCTAGAATAGAGGGTTTGAGGTGTTTTTTTGCTGCTTCTGCATCCACAACGAAATTATTCGAAAACAGTTTATCAGCATAGGATAAAAGGTCGTTGAGGTTAACAATCCTGTTTTTATATGCGCCTGCAAATGGCTGCAATTTCTTTAAACTTGGAAGCTCTATGTTTTGTTCTAAAGCAAGCTGCATCAGCAACTCACTGAGCTTAAGATTGCTGAGCTTGGAAATATGCTGTTGATTAACCCACTGCAGCTTTTCAAGATCAAATCTTGCACTTGATTTATTGAGGTTGGTTAAATCAAAATGCTCTATCAACTCGCCGATGGTGAAAATTTCCTGATCGCCACTAGACCATCCCAAACGCACCAAATAGTTCAACATGGCTTCGGGAAGGAAACCTTGTCGCTTATATTCCAGAATGTCCATGGCACCGTGTCGCTTTGACAAACGGGAGCCGTCTGAACCTAAAATCATGGGCAGGTGAATAAACTTTGGCAACTGGTAACCAAAAGCATTAAACAAGTGAATATGCTTCGCTGTGTTCTTAAGATGATCATCACCTCTAATAACATGGCTGATGTCCATATCATGATCATCTACAACCACAACAAAGTGATACGTTGGCATACCGTTGGACCGAATTAAAACAAAATCATCCAGTTCTTGATTGTTTACCAAAACGTCGCCAAAAAGATGGTCGCTAATTTTAACTTCACCTTTGTCAGGGCTCTTAAATCGAACAACAAATTGATCGCTCTTTGGTTCTTTAACCTTCCTACATCTGCCATCGTATCTTGGGTTCTCACCTCTCTCAACCTGCCCTCTTCTCATTTCATCCAGTTCTGCTTGGGTGCAGTAACATTTGTACGCAAAGTTGGATTCGATTAACTCATCTGCCTTCTGCTGATAAAGATCCATTCGTTGCGACTGGTACACAGGCTCCTCATCTGATTTTAGAGATAACCATTCCATTCCCTGAAGAATGGTAGCAATGGATTCTTGTGTTGATCTCTCCTGATCGGTGTCTTCTATTCTGAGGAGAAATTGTCCTTTTTGGTTCTTTGCATACAGCCAACAAAACAGGGCAGTTCTTACACCACCAATGTGGAGATAACCAGTAGGACTGGGAGCAAAGCGAGTTCTAACCACGAAAGCTATCCATTAGTTGATTGAAATAGTTTACCGAAAAAATCTTTCCTTGTTTTACAAAAAAAGAGTTCAATACAATTCTAATGATTGGACAGTAGAGATTTAGACTATATTTTTGAGATCATCAGCAAATTCAACGACTGCGTTATAAGCCAATGGGTCTATGGTGAAATTGGCAAAACCATGAATCATGTTTTGATATTCTCGCTCAATTACCTCGACACCCGAATCTCTTAAATGCTTGGCATATGCAATTCCCATATCTCGCAAGGGATCAAAGCCGGCGGTAATCACCACGGCAGGTGGCAATCCTTTGGGGTTTGGGTAGCGAATGGGAGATACGTAAAAGTCATCAAGATCTTCATTGACCCTAATGTAGTTTTTGGTAAACCAGGTCATTAAATCCTCTGTAAGAAAATACCCCTCAGCAAAATCTTGCATCGATGGATAGTCATCGTCATGATCAACCCCTGGATAAATCAATAATTGTCTTTCTGGTAGTAATCCACCCTCTTCCTTACGCTTAATGCAAAGGCTTGCAGACAAATTTCCCCCGGCGCTGTCGCCGCCAACTGAAAGTTTTTCAGGGTTGATATTCAACAACTCTGCGTTTTCCGTTATCCACTCCAATGCTCGGTCACAATCTTCAAGCAAGACCGGGTATTTGTATTCAGGCGCTAGGCGATAACCCACCGAAAAAACTTTCCAACCGAGGAGATTGGCAAGATGCTTACACAAAACATCGTGAGTTTCAATACTGCCAATCGTCCAGCCACCTCCATGCATATACAGTAAAGCAGGGCCGACATCCGCGACTTTTCCTGGCGAATATTCCCTGATTGGTATTGTGCCTTGATCAACATCGATACTGTGATCTTTGGTTGCGGTTGATGGTGGTTTTTTTTCCATGCGGCCCGCCATCTGGTCATAAAAATCCCTCATAATTTGTGGATCGATGAGATTTATATCTCCCTTGATTCTATTTTTCTCCAAGAGAGAAAGGATTAATTGGATACCCGGAGTCATGGTCCTGTCGCCAAAGGTCTTGGCTTCTCCACTCACCAAAAGTTTCAGCAAGGAATCCGGCAAGCGAAAGATTAATTTTAATAAGAGGTTCATCGAATGACCGAAGTAAAATACTTAAGCATTAGAGGTAGAAACTTTTGATTGGAACTATCTTGCTACGACCCATATTATTTACGCTTACTGGTTACTTAATTATTTCTGCTTACGCTTGGCAAAACGTGACTGGACGAGAAAGGACGACCCCATTCCAACAACCAAAATGGCAACGGATATCTTTCCACGATGCGCGGTTGCGCTCGTCCAAATTCCACCATAGTTAAGCCAGTAAAGTATGTACATAGAAATCAGCCAAGGCATAAAGGCAATAGCGACTTCGAGCACGTAACGCGTCCGCATTTTCAAGGAATTTAACATGCCAAAAAATACTACCATGAAATACAGCCATCGTATACGATGAGTCGGAGTGTTTCAGTTCCCCGAAAATAACGTGAACTGCCTTGTATTTTTTGTAAGTGATAGAAATATATGAGTATTGACCTGAAAGCAATACTGAAAAATAAAGCCATTAACAAGTGGAGATTGTTCTGGCTCATCGCTATTCCAATGTCCATCGTCATGGTCATCGCCATGATGGGGGCCGACATGTCCACCGGGGCTGGTGTATCGACGATGATCGGTTTTTCCGTACGCTGGGCGGTGCCTTTCATATTCCTGGTAGTCGCCATATCTTCGGTGCAGATACTGTTTCCTGGGCCGTTCCCAATGTGGTTGCTGCGTAACCGGAAATATATCGGGATGTGTTTTGCAGTTGCGATGGCCTGGCAAGGCTTGTTCATTTTTATAATGTCGAACTTTTTCCGCGAGTACTACTTCGCAGACGTCTATTTTTTCCGCGACGAGCTCGAAGGGAGCATCGGCTACATCTTCCTTCCCGCCATGGTGGTGACGTCCTTTAAATTTGGCCGCAAACACTTGAGTTCAAAGCAGTGGAAGTTGTTACACAAGAGCGGTATCTATTTCCTCTGGGCCTATCCTTTTGCCGTTTATTGGTGGAACCTTTTCTACTATGAGAATCCGGTACCGCTTGACTATGTATACTACTCTCTCGGTTTCCTCGCATTCGCGCTGAGAATTGCGGCCTGGGGAAAGCAACGTCAGCAAGCGGTGAAGAGGAATACGCCGGAGAGTAGCACGCCGCTCGCGTTCAAGGTATTGGGCGGCGCCGTTATCGCCTTCGGTCTTTTTGTATCCGCTTCCGGTCTGCATTGGCAAGAGCCTGTTTTTGCTTTTTTGACCGCTCCGAAGTGGTCTGCGAATCTTGAGCTGTGGCTGCCGTTTTGGCCTTTCAGACCTTATTTTTCACTCTTCATCATTGGGCTGGGCGCCATGCTGGTAACCAAGGCAGTGCCTAAGGTTGAAGGACTAAGGACTATAGAAACTTAACCGATTTTGAAATCCTTAAACTCTAGATGGTATTCAATACCAACCACCTCTACTTTTTCAACCGTCGCCATATCTGGACCGATCATTAACCAAGATTGAAATTTTTTTACTGCCTCTGGAGTTCCTTCTGCTACTATTTCAACGGTTCCGTCCAACAGATTGATAGCAGAGCCTTTAATATTGAGTCTTCTCGCAACTTGTCTTGCAGTATCTCGAAAAAACACACCCTGTACCCTGCCATGAATGATAAAACGAGCTGTTTTTTTTGCATCGGTCATAAAAAATAATCCAAATCACCCTCGAACAAACTTATAATTCCAATGATTCTAATGATAAAACCCAATAATGAAAATTATTAAACTGAAAAATTCTTATGGAAATCACTGATAAAAGAGTCGTTGTCACCGGAGCTGCAAGTGGAATTGGGAAAGCTTTGGTCCATGCGTTTAAGGAAGCCGGAGCCGGAGCAGTCGTTGCTGTGGATATTGACGCTGAGGGTGTGGAACAAGCAGCACAAGAGATTGGTGGATTAGCAATTGCAGCCAACGTAGCCAATGAAGAAGACATTCAAAAAGTAATTCAAGAAGCAAACGATTATGCAGAAGGAATAGATATCTTTTGTTCCAATGCTGGGATTGCCGGTGTCCCAGGGTTTATTGAAATGGAAACCTCGGATTGGCAAAACATTTGGGAAATAAATGTCATGTCACATATTTTTGCTGCCAAACATGTTATTCCTCAAATGCTTGAGCAAGGAGGTGGTTATTTAGTTAACACAGCCTCAGCCGCAGGTCTGTTAACCCAACTTGGAGCTTCTGGGTATGCCGTCACCAAAGCTGCAGCTGTAAGTTTTGCAGAATGGATAAAAATTACCTACGGGTCTAGAGGGATTGGGGTCTCATGTTTGTGCCCTCAAGCAGTCAATACTCCAATGTTAGCAATGGGCCCAGGGGTCGCGGGCGTCGATGGCATGATTGAACCTGAAGTGGCTGCAGAAGATGTTCTGGATGCAATTAGAAATGAAAGGTTCTTAGTTACTCCACATGAAGAAGTCCTTGAATACATCCAACGTAAAGCTTCGGATCGCGATCGCTGGATTGATGGCATGCAACGCTTACAAGAGAAATTTGTAGACAGTTTTTCTGATATTAAAGATTATCAAAACCCAAACAAAAAAGAAGATTGAGAAACCATTTTGATGCTACCCTTGCAGTGTTGCTATCAAATCGAGGATCTCATCCGTTTTAGTGCTCAACAATTTCTTGTCTCCTTTTGTCTCAACATTCAAACGGACCAAGGGTTCGGTGTTGGACATTCTAAGGTTGAATCGCCAACTTTCGAAATCAAAACTGTAACCGTCAATATCATCGACTGATACCGACTGATTTTGGTAGCGATTTTTGATCTCCTCCAATAATTTTTCAGGTCGATGAATCTCGATATTGATTTCCCCACTGATTGGATATTGTTGCATTCTTTTTGACACCAATTCTGAGAGGGGTTGGTTTGTTTTAGACATAATTTCAGCAACCAAGAGCCAAGGAATCATACCGCTGTCACTGAAATAAAAATCCTTAAAATAGTGATGCCCAGACATTTCACCGCCGTAAATTGCTGTGTGTTCTCTCATCTTTTCTTTTATGAATGAATGGCCCGCTTTTGACTGGATAGGATGGCCGCCATAATTTTGAACCTCTTCTCTGGTGTTCCAAATCAATCTAGGATCGTGGATAATATTTGATCCTTTTTCCTGTTCCAGTAATACCTTAGAAATCATACCGATAAGGTAATAGTTATCAATGAACTGGCCATTTTCATCAAAAAAGAAACATCGATCAAAGTCGCCATCCCAAGCGACTCCAAGATCAGCACCAACTTCCACTACCGCATCTGATGTAACGGTTCGATTCTCTGTGAGTAAAGGGTTTGGGATTCCATTGGGAAAAGTTCCATCTGGTTCATGGTTCAATTTAACAAATTCAAAGGGCAACAATTCCTCAATTAAATCAACTGCTGGGCCGGCACAACCGTTGCCTGCGTTAACCACTACTTTCAAGGGTCGTAATTGTTCGACATCAACAAAACTAAGTATTTTCTTGATGTAGTCTGGTCTGATGTTTTTTTGTGTTACTGAGGGACTATCATCAGACAATTTTATAGTTGATTTTTGCGCCAATATTTTTATCTCTTGCAATCCAGAATCCATGCTAATTGGTCTCGCTTCATGGCCTACAATTTTCATGCCATTGTAATCTGCCGGGTTGTGACTTGCAGTCACCATGATGCCACCGTCTGATCCGATAAAATTGGTGGCAAAATAAACTTCTTCGGTCCCACATAAGCCAATATTAACGACTTCGGCCCCTCCCTGACTGATGCCATGAGATAGGGATTCAACAAGCTCTGTGGATGAGTGCCTAACGTCATAGCCAATTACTATGGTGGAGGCTTGGAGATACTCGGTAACTGCGAGACCAATTAGAAATGCAATGGATTCATTGAGCTCTGAGGGGATTTTACCGCGAACATCGTATGCCTTGAAACAGACAAGTTCACCGATTTGATCAGGGGTTTGGGTCGGCACTATGAATTAATGTTCTCTTTGCCCATCAAAAACACAAACAAACTCTAAAATTTCTTGACCGCTGTTGTGCACTCGATGAAATTCTCCGTCTTCAATCAGTACAACATCCCCCGCCTTGACCGCAAGGGTCCTTGCATCTATTTCCATTGAACCTGAACCCTGCATAAAAATGTAAACCTCTTCCTGACCAGGATGCTTGTGACCTGTGGTGCTGTGACTGGGATTTAGATAGGTGGTACTTGCAACCAAGTTGTTAAGTGTGCTGTTGTCTGTAACAACATAACGTTCATCTTCTTTAACAACATTCCAACCTTTGTTCTTCTCTTGCATAACTAACCTTTATATTGGTGCACTGTAGTAGTCGAAAAATAAGTACATAATTGCGGTACATATTAGCAAAGTGAGGATCATCACTGGAAGTCCTTTCTTTGCCCACATAAGTGGGGTTATCGCTAAATCTGGGTTGCCTTCTTTCCTTGCCAACCTTTCAGAAACAGTCACTATATAGACATTGGCAGTCGAACCAATGTGGGTACCATTGCCTCCCATACCAACACCCAGTGCAAGACACCACCATAGGGCGGCAACATTGATACCTTGAGCTTCTAAGGAAAGAATGATTGGGATCATGGCTGCCGTAAATGGAATGTTGTCAATGGCTGCAGACATTATGGCTGCAACCCACATCAAGGCAATACAAGCTAGCAAAAAGTCTTCTTTGACAAAAGGGATGATAAATTGGCCAATATACTGGAGAAATTGACTGTTTTCAACGCCTCCAACAATCATAAACAAAGCAATAAAAAACATCAGAAGTGGAATTTCAACTTCGTGCATTACTTCTTCGAGTTGAAGATTCTTCGCTAGCAAGCCCAAAATGATCAGACCGACTACTGCCACCATCCATGGCTCCCAATGTATTTGGTTATGAATAACGAAAAGCACTACCATCAAAGCCAAGACCATGAGTGACTTATTCCATAAACTTTTATCTTTGTATGGGATAACATCGGTAAAGGTACCTTCTGCTTTTTTATCAAGATCAGATTTGAATAGCAGTCTAAGAAAAAATAACGTTCCCAACCAAGCTACCAAAACAATAGGTCCCATCTTGATTAAAAATGGAGTAAAGGCAATGTCTGCAGCGCCAGGTGAGCCTATCATCAAATTTGGAGGATCGCCAACAAGAGTGGCTACGCCTCCTGTGTCAGACAACAATGCCGCTGCCATTAAATACGGTATGGCATTGACTTTCATTTTTTGACAAATCAAAACGATTAAGGGTCCAAAGATTACAACCGTCGTGACGTTGTCTAAGAGAAGTGAAATGACCGTAACGGCTGTGCCAAGCATTGCCAGTAACAGAAATTGTCTACCCCTCGCAAATTTACCTATTCTAAAGGCTAGAACCTCAAAACCTCCTGTTTTAATCATCATGGCAACAATTGCCATCATTGCTGCCAATAAAAACACGACGTTCCAATCCACTGCCTCGAAAGCTTTTTCAGAGCTGTAAAAACCATAAGATTGTCCAACCACTAGCATCACCAGTGCACCAAGCATTGCAACTTTGACACGAGAAAACCCATGAATTGTTTCGGTAAAAATGCCGATAAAACTCAAAGCCAGAATGATGCCAGAAACCAACATGCCTTGGTTCATTTCAATCAGGTGTGTGGGATCCATAAATACCTCGGTTTGATTACAGAAACCATTCTAATACAAAAAGATTAAAGAGAAATCACATATTTTCAGAAGAAACAGATCAGTTACTAATGGATGGTAACATCTGATTTTTTCTTCAATTTTTTAATATATTCTTCGTGGTCCTTCAATTCTTCAATACTCGGTTCAACGGTTATGATTTTTCTTGTGCTGATGTCAAAAACCGAAGTGTAACTTGTTTGATATTCACTGAATGTTTGGTCAAGGTTGAAAAACCCGGTCTGGCCACCTGTCATTAATAAAAACACCTGTGCCAACAATTTTGCATCTATCAATGCTCCGTGAAGATCCCTGTTGGATTTGTCCACACCGTATCTGGAACAGAGTGCATCCAGACTGTTTCGTTTTCCTGGATGAATCTTGCGGGCCATTGGCAAGGTATCTTTAATCTCACATATCTCATGCAATTCCTTGTTATACCCTGCCAAGACTAATTCACGATTAATAAAAGCGGTATCAAAGGGCGCATTGTGCATGACCAGGACTGCGTCTTTGATGAAGTCCAGGAATTCCTGCATTATTTCTTGAAATTCAGGTTTATCGGCTACAAATTCATCGGTAATGCCATGAACGTGGATGGATCCGGGATCAATGTTTCGTTTTGGGTTGAGGTAGGTTTGAAAATTGTTGTCGGTGATTTTTCTATCGACAATCTCAATTGCACCGATTTCAATGATTCTATGTCCCGCCTCAGGAGACAATCCTGTTGTCTCTGTATCAAGTATTATCTGTCTCATCGCTTTACAATTATTTCATCAACACCTTTATTGGCCAATGCATCAGCACGTTCATTCTCCCGGTGTCCCGAGTGCCCTTTAATCCAATGCCATTCAACTTCGTGCATAGCAGCCAACTGATCAAGTTGCTTCCATAAATCAGAATTTAACACCGGTTTTTTTTTGGCATTTCTAAATCCGTTGCTTTTCCACTTGATAATCCACTCGGTAATACCCTGCTTGACATACTTAGAGTCGGTATAAAGGTTAACTCTACACGGGCGTTTCAAGCTTTGCAGGGCTTTGATGGCTGCTAAAAGCTCCATTTGGTTGTTGGTTGTGTGTATCTCTCCCCCATACAACTCCTTGGTTGCTGACTCACTTTTTAGGATGGCCCCCCAACCTCCAGGTCCTGGGTTATGCCGGCAGGCACCGTCGGTAAAAATATCAACCTCATTCATACCGTTGTTCTACCCATCGAGTCGACCAAAGAACCGGTTTGTTTTTTGCCTTTAATAAATTGATTTTCCAAGGTCAATGGGATAATTTCTTTCCTAGCAACAATCATATAACAAGCACATAAAAATGGATTGAGTATCTTATACGTTAAAGGCAATTCATGTCTTTTTCTCAATGGTATTATCGCATGAAAATAATGGATTTTCTCCACCCTAAATCCCAGGTGAACAAGCCAGTGAGTATACTGATTTGGAGAAATTAAACGTTGGATGCCAGGTAAAAAATTTCTTCCTGAAAACAAGTGCCTTACCCCCCATAGACTTGCTGGATTAAAACCCAGTGCAATCAGTGACCCACTTTCGTTGATTGTATTCACGCATGAGCTCAGAATCTCTAGGTGATTGTCACACTGTTCTAAGGTGTGGGGTAAGAAAACCACATCTATGGTTTGATCTTGCAACGGTAGGCGGTCTAAATCTGCTACCAAAGCTATTTCTCCGAATGAATGTGCTGTAATCAGAAAACGATTTTTAATCGGCGTGTTGTCAGTAAAAGTATTGCTGTGGCCCCAAATACCGAGTTGAAGAAAATAATTTCCAAAGCTTGATATCGATAAGTCTGAGAAGGCTTGTTGCTCGTCTCTAATCAATCGAGAACCAATGGAGTCCAATAACCAAAGAGGTTGCATGCAAAATAATCCCTGTAACTTTTACCTAATAGGATAGATGATTTTGATGTAAAATATAACAGGTTGCAATTCGACTGATGGGGCAGAATGGAATCAAAACTTGGAGTGTAAAGTGGGATTTCTTGCAGAAAAGAAAGCGTTAATTACCGGTGTAGCAAGCAACAGGTCAATCGCTTATGGCATCGCTCAGTGTATGGCTCGTGAAGGAGCCGAGCTCGCGTTTACGTATCAGAATGAAAAATTACAACCCAGAGTGGAGAAAATAGCAAAAAGCCTGGATTCTGAAATTTGTATTCAACTTGATGTTGCTGAGGATGAACAGATTGACCAAGCCTTTAGGGTGCTTAACAGTCATTGGCAGGATCTGGATATCCTAGTGCACTCAATTGCTTTTGCCCCCACTGAAGAATTCAAAGGCACTTACATTGATTCTGTTACCAGAGACGGGTTTAAATTGGCTCACGAAATCAGTAGTTACAGTTTTGCAGCCCTTGCAAAAGCAGCCCGACCCATGCTGAATGCCAACGGGGCACTGCTGACCCTGAGTTACCTGGGCGCGGTAAAATCAGTGCCAAATTACAACGTCATGGGACCTGCCAAGGCCAGTCTGGAAGCCAATGTTCGATTCCTAGCTGCTGATTTAGGATCGGATGCGATTCGAGTCAACGCAATTTCTGCAGGGCCTATCAAAACACTGGCAGCTGCAGGTATAGGTGGAATCAGGGATTTATTAAAGCATGTTGAGTTGATGTCTCCATTGCAACGCAACATCACCATTGAAAACGTCGGCAATGCTGCGGCCTTTTTATGTTCTGACTTGGCTGCTGGGATTACCGGAGAAATACTCTATGTAGACGGGGGTTACCACAATCTAGGAATGACTTTTGAAGTCGATTGAGGCCATCCCCTGGAAAAGACTTTATAAATCGTAAGCATCGCTGAACAGATTTGGGTTGATCTCGACTTCAGCATTTTCCCTCAATTCCTTTGTAAACGAAGCCATCTCATATGTGCCCAATTGTTCGGCCAGTGCAATTTTTCCTGAATCCCGTTCTTGGTCGTTGTAGTTATCCAACCTGCCTGAATTGAGTCGGAGTACCTCAAACACATAAACGTCTTCGCCCGTGGCAACGGTACTGTAATGATTGCTACCAATCTTGTTTTTTAATGTTGCAAAAACTGCATCCATTACCGCTCCGGGTAAAGCATCATCATTTCGCTTGAGTTCATTGAATTCTTTCAATTCAAGCTGGTACAGATCCGACAATTCTGTCATTGTTTTCCCTGATGAAAGTAACCCCAACATTTGTGCAGCTGTCTCATTTGCAATCTCAATTGAGTTTTGTGCTGTCAAAAGATTTGCTATCTCATCCTCAACCTCACTGAAGCTCTTCGTCTCAGGCAATCGATGATTAACGACTCTTGCCACAACAATTGAATTGTTAAATTCATACACGGGTGTGTTCTCAGACTGTTCAATGGAAGATGGGCTGAACAATATATCGATCAGTTCAGGCTGCTGATTTAAAAACGAAGAGCCCTCTCTTGTAATCTCTGAGATTTGTTTCAATTCCAAGGCCAATCGATCAGCAACGGTATCTAATTCATTGTATGCCTGCAATGCCAGATCATCCAGTTGTTCAGCCAGATCGTAAAGACGGTCTTCCGCCAGTAACTGTGAATACTCGTCGGTTAACTCCTCTTCAATTTCTGCAAACTCTTTGCTTTTTCCTTCTTTCACATCGTCCAGTCTGATGATGTGATAGCCGAACTGGGTTTTCACCGGATCAGAAATCTCGCCGATCTCAAGCGCAAACAACACCTGATCAAACTCAGGCACAAACAAGCCAGGCTCTGCCCAACCCAAATCGCCTCCATTTTCAGCCGAGCCACCGTCGTCAGAAAATTCCTCTGCCAATTCTTCAAACGACTCACCGTCTTTGATTCTCAGTAGAATGTCTTTGCTTTGCTCTAGAGCCGCATCTTCGATCACTTCATCGTCAAACGAGATCAGTATGTGGCTTGATTTTCGTTCCTCGTTTGACCTAAATCGATCGAGGTTTTCTTTGTAGTATTGCTCCACATCCAAGGTTGAGAATTCGATGGACTGAGCAATGTCTTCAATGTCAATGGAGAGAAATTCAACATCGATTTCTTCCTCGGTCATAAACGAATTTATATTTTCCGTGTAGAAAGCACTGACTGCCTCTTTGTCCAAACTGACCTGATCGGCAAACTTGCTGCTGGGAATCAACAGGTACTGGCCGTCTCTTTCTTCCATCTGCAACTCCACAAACCGCCTGAATTCGGAGGGCGTAATAAACGACGACTCAATCAATCCTCGTCTTAATTGATTGATTTGCAATTCGATCCTCAGATCGTTTTCATATTGGGACTGGCTGACCCCTTGGCTGGACAAGATTGCCTGATAATTCTCGCGATTGAACCCCTCACCGAGCTGAAAATTGGGGTTAGTGGTAATTAACTCAGCAACATATTCAGGGCTCACCCGATAACCCTGAGCATCCACGTAATCGTTCAACAATGTTTTCATGATCAGATTTTCAGTTGCAGATTCTTGGATGGTGAATTCGAGAGATTCGGGAATTTCATCGCCAAAAACTTCCTGAAATTGCAACAACTGATTGGTGTATTCTTCCCGATAGTCAACCAGGGTAATCTCCCTATCGTTGACGGTAATAACGACGTCTTGTTCAAGAGGCGTCTGGTTCATGTTGCCAAAACTGATCACCAATGCGACTGAGATTGCTCCAATGATCAAAGCTGAAATCCATCCAGTAAATTTTTCCCTAATGGTTGCTAGCATATTTTTTTAAGTTATCCTCCAACTAAGTGGCGGAGTGGACGGGACTCGAACCCGCGACCCCCGGCGTGACAAGCCGGTATTCTAAACCAACTGAACTACCACTCCCCACTACTTTTTGAAGCCTCAGAATCCTAGGCAATTATACTTTGAATTGAATTTTTTGGGGGATTTCTTTAGGAGAATGGTGGGTGCTGACGGGATCGAACCGCCGACTTTCGCCTTGTAAGGGCGACGCTCTACCAGCTGAGCTAAGCACCCGTGTCCGTTCTCTATAAGTTTCTAAATATTTTATTTGCAACGAATTCAACAACGTTTTCACCAGGCGATGATACATCATCTGTTAGCCTGTTTCACTAATGTAACATTAAATGTAACATTAAAATCTGTGCCATTATCTGCATAAAATTCTTCACTGGGTTAAAAGAAGTGAGTATATCTTTCTAAAGATACATTTAAGAGAGTATCCTTAATGAATGAGGGATTGAAGTAATGGTAATCATAAAAGATATAGAGTGTATGTATTGTAAAAAATCGTTTGCAATCGAAGAAATACATAAATCTGGATATTGTAGAGAGTGCATCGATAAGCTCAGAGTAATGTATAAGGATGTTGTAATTCCTTATACTCCTGTAGATGAAAAAATAAGAAAACAATGGAAAAAACGAAGATTACAGCAACTAGGAATTTGGCGTGACAAGTGAGATGAACAAGGTATATTAAAGACATGTTGGAACTTATTATTCTCATTCTTTTTATAGTGGGTTGTTGTGTGGCTGTTTCCTTGGCTCTATCAGCATGGCTCATTTGGTCCATTTGGATCGTCTTAATCGTGGGCGCATTAGTGTTTTATGGTTTTTAGCTCATTCGGTTTTTGGGATTGATGAAAACATGAAAAATAATAAAGGAGTGTATTTTTCTGTGATCATCAGATGAGTACTTCCAAAGACAATACTAATCAGCGTTTAAAACAACTTACTTTCCCCAGTCTAGCCTCCATTACTCTAGCCGCATGCGGTGGGGGTGGTGGACAAATGGACCAACCTC
>ENA-ORDI01000837-ORDI01000837.1-marine-metagenome-genome-assembly--contig:-NODE-837-length-19062-cov-2.475797_pt1 | contig 19062 bp, 19 predicted proteins | sample MGYA00248628_ERZ508525 | MGnify/ENA primary metagenome ERZ508525 (study PRJEB26195, sample SAMN05422138) | marine metagenome | isolation source: East of Porto Seguro, South Atlantic Ocean | place... | reverse complement strand
AAACCTTCGGCCGCGGTCTACGGTTGTTTATTGCGGTCGTTCTGTTGACCACGGGGCTAGGTAAGGCATTGGATATTCCGGGTTTCGTCGAAGTCCTGATTACCTATCAGGCGTTAGCAGACTGGATGCTCTATCCTGGCGCCTTGGGCATGACAGCTACGGAGTTGATTATATCGTTTTGGCTATTCAGCGGACGCTTGGTATTCTGGGCGGCACTGGCTTCGTTGGGGTTGCACGTGGTGTTTACGCTTTGGACCGCAGTGACGTTTTTGAGAGGACTCGATATTCCCAATTGTGGATGCTTCGGTGTATTTTTCGCCCGGCCGTTGGACGGCTGGACTATCGTGGAGGATCTGGTGATGGTGGCTTTTTCGCGGCTGTTGATTGTTTCCTCACGAATGGATAAAAAATAGCTTTTAAGCTATGCGCTGGTCGAATCGGTGCAAGCCCTTTTGCAGGGCGATGTCTTCCGCAGCATCTTTCTCGCTCTGGGTGATGCGGCGGTTGATTTCACCGTATTTTTTTTCGCTCACTTTGCCTGCGGGAAAATATTGGTCCATAATGTTGATGTAGGTATCCCTAGAGATTTCTTCGGCCAGATAGGCCATGATGTTTTCGGTATCTTCCACATTATCCGGCATTACCAGATGTCTGACCAGAACACCACGTTTGGCCAGGCCGTTTTCATCCAGCACCAGGTCTCCAACCTGGCGGTGCATTTCCCGGATAACTGTCCGGGCGGTTTCAGGGTAATCTTTTGCTTTCAAGTATTTTTGTGATCGATCATTATCCCAGTATTTGAAATCCGGCATATAAATATCGACAATACCATCCATCAATCGCAGGCTGTCTAGGGAATCATACGCCCCCGTATTGTAAACAAGAGGCAGGCGCAATCCCATTTGTACGGCCAGGGGCAGTGATTCAAGGATTTGCGGGACCACATGTTCCGGAGTGACGAAGTTGATATTGTGGCAACCGCGCTGTTGTATAGCGAGCATCATTGCCGCCAGGTCTTCTGGGCTCACTTCAATGCCCTCTCCGTCCTGGCTGATATCATAGTTCTGGCAGAACACGCATTTAAGGTTGCATAGGGAAAAGAAGATGGTACCGCTCCCTCTTGTACCGCGCAGGCAGTCTTCTTCCCCGAAATGCGGACCGTAACTGCCAACGGCGGCATACCGGCCTGTCTTGCACACGGCTTTTTCGTTTTCAAGACGGTTGACTTCGCAATCCCTCGGGCAGACCTTGCAGTTTTCCAAATGGCGCAGAGCCTGCCTCGATCGGCGAAACAACTCTCCGGATTGGAACAATTCCATATAAGCCGGTTCAAACTCTTGCGAAGATATGCGGAATGATGAAGTACTTTTTAGCATACTCGTTTTCCGTAAGTGGATTTAACAATTATATGATTTTCCGGTAACCGGGTCCATCATGCCCTGTGAGCTTATGAACCCACAACGCGGTCACAGTGTGGCAGTTTCCCTCCTGTTCGACACGGCTTCAGTTAATATAAGGGCCCATATAGCGAATAAAAAACGAAAATAGATGGTAAATAAAAACCCAAGTCATAGGATTTGCTGGAATCTCTGATGCGGCGGCGGTTGGATTTTCCCCGTCAACCCAGGTTTGGTCTGTATTTTGGGAGAGTCTGAAGTTTCGCTCATTGGGCTAGGACGGCTGTTTGCATACGGATAGAAATATGTGTGGGTAAAAGGAGTTGACAATAAGAGGGGAACTGGATAGACTGTATAGGCTCCAAGAGCTCCCAGACAAAAACCCCTTATAAAGCCAATCAATTATCCATCTAAATTTTTTCGTGCTTTTGCCGCTAATTATATAGAACAAACTCACAATATATAAATACCCAACTATTATCGAGTCTTCCCCGTCTTTGAATCTGTGCTCCATTCCAAGGGCGTGACATTTACGAGAACAAATCATTCCTAATCTCCCTCAAAGAAACTACAAACCATGACACAGATGAACATAGAAGAACTCAAGTCCAGGACCATATCCGAACTCACAAATATTGCCAAAGATCTGAAGATCCAAGGCCACAGCGGACTTAGAAAGCAGGACCTGATATTCAGGATTCTGGAAGCCAAGACTGAAAAGGACGGCCTGATGTTTGGCCAGGGGGTGTTGGAGATCCTCCCTGACGGGTTCGGTTTTCTTCGGGCACCGACTTACAATTATCTTCCGGGTCCAGATGATATTTATGTGTCACCGTCACAAATTCGCAAGTTTGACATGCGTACAGGCGATACCATTTCCGGTCAGATCCGTCCGCCCAAGGATAGCGAGCGTTATTTTGCCCTATTGAAGGTGGAGGCGATCAATTTTGAGAATCCTGAAAAAACCAAGGATAAAATTTTATTCGACAACCTGACACCGTTGTATCCCGAAGAGCGGATTAGACTGGAGACACCGGGTGGCAAGGATTACAGTGCCCGGGTGATGGATCTGATGACCCCCATCGGCAAGGGCCAGCGTGGGTTGATTGTGGCCCCGCCCAGAACCGGAAAAACCATGTTGTTGCAATCCATTGCCAACAGCGTCAGCACGAATTATCCGGAAATTGCGTTGATCGTTTTGCTCATTGACGAGCGTCCGGAAGAAGTGACCGATATGGAACGTTCTGTTAAGGGCGAGGTCATAAGTTCCACCTTTGACGAGCCGGCACAAAGGCATGTGCAGGTTGCAGAAATGGTGATTGAAAAGGCTAAACGTCTGGTTGAGCATAAACGGGATGTGGTGATCCTTCTGGATAGTATTACGCGTCTGGCCAGGGCTTATAATGCTATTGTTCCTCCCAGCGGAAAGGTGTTGTCGGGCGGTGTGGATTCCAATGCCCTGCAAAGGCCCAAGCGATTTTTTGGTGCTGCCAGGAATCTGGAAGAAGGAGGAAGCCTGACCATCCTTGCTACGGCACTCATCGATACGGGAAGTCGCATGGACGATGTTATTTTTGAGGAGTTCAAGGGGACGGGTAATCTGGAAATCGTTCTCGATCGCAAATTGGCAGACAAGAGAACTTTTCCCTCCATCGACATCAACAAATCAGGAACCCGCAAGGAAGAGCTTTTGCTCCCCGAGGAAGACCTCCAGCGTGTATGGTTATTGAGAAAAGTTTTGATCCCGATGGGCATCCATGATACGATGGACCTTCTCCTGCAAAAGATAAAAGAAACAAAAACCAACGCCGAATTTTTAACGGCAATGAACTCTTAATGGTGACTCAATGAAAGAAGGAATTCATCCCGAATATTTTGAAATCACGGTGCGGTGCGCATGTGGGAGTGAAGTGCAAACGCGTACAACCCTAAAAGATCTTCATGTGGAGATCTGTTCCCAGTGCCATCCTTTTTTCACGGGAAAACAGAAGCTCATGGATACTGCTGGTCGCATTGAAAAATTCAGGCGCAAATATGCCAAGGCGAAGCCTGCCGTTGTGGCGGAAGCAACCAGTCCCCAGTAAACGCGTTCACCTTCTTTTTTCTTTTCCCTGATCCCCCGGGGTTTTTCAAGAAACCATTCCATCCATGTTTGATAAGCTGAAATCGGTTGAGAAGCGTTATGATGATCTCAACCAATTGCTCAGTGATCCTAAAATAATTTCCCAACAGTCCGAGTTCCAGAAGTATGCCCGGGAACAGTCGGAACTTGCTCCCATTGTCAACCGGTTTCAGAACTTGCAGAAGATCAACCGGCAGTTGGAAGAGAGTAAATCAATCCTGAACGAGGAAAAAGACGCAGAATTGATTGAAATGGCTCAAGAGGACATGGCCGACCTGGAAATCAAAAAACAGGAAACGGTAGAGGCCTTGAAACTTCTCTTACTTCCTAAAGATCCTCGCGATGAGCGAAACGTTATTGTGGAGATTCGTGCTGGTACAGGAGGTGAAGAGGCGGCACTTTTTTCAAATGACTTGTTCCGCATGTATTCGAGGTATGCTGAGGAGAAAAATTGGAATGTGGAGGTTTTGAGTTCCAGTTTGACCGGCAAAGGCGGATTCAAAGAAGTTATTTTCAACATTTCGGGAAAAGGGGCTTACAGCAAACTGAAGTACGAGGGAGGCACCCACCGGGTGCAACGGGTTCCCGATACAGAAAGCCAGGGGCGAATTCATACCTCTGCGGTGACGGTTGCTGTATTGCCAGAGGTGGAGGAGGTGGATATTAAAATCAATCCGGCAGATGTAAAGTTGGATGTTTATCGTTCGTCCGGGCCAGGTGGCCAGAGTGTCAATACCACAGACTCGGCGGTCCGCTTGACTTATATACCCACTGGAATTGTGGTGACTTGTCAGGATGAAAAATCGCAACATAAAAACCGGGAAAAAGCCATGAAAGTGCTAAGGGCCCGGTTGTATGATGAGGAACAAAGAAAACAACAAGAAGCCATGGCCAGCGAACGCAAACAGCAGGTTGGCACCGGTGACCGTAGCGGACGCATTCGCACCTATAACTACCCCCAGGAGCGGATAACCGACCACCGGATTGGTTTGACCTTGCATAAGTTGTCTTTTGTGATGGAGGGAGACCTGGATGAGATTATTGATGCGTTAACGCTCTATTTCCAGACACAGGCTCTAAAAGGAGAATAGGGTGGAGGTTCTTGAAGAATCAAAATTGGACCGTTGCCGGGATGGGACCATTTTCTCCTTTCTCAATTGGGCCTGCCACAAATTTTTGCAGGCAGGGGTTGTATCGCCCCGGTTGGATGCGGAAATCTTAATGGCAGATGGTCTTAGGGTTTCAAGAACAGAGTTGATGACGCATCCTGATCGGGTTTTGAATCGAGCTGAGGAGCGGATGTTTTGTTCCAGAATCGAGAGAAGGGTTTTGCGCGAACCAGTTTCTCATATGACCGGCGTTCAGGAATTCTGGTCACTCGCATTTGAAGTTAATGAAAAAGTTCTGACACCCCGGCCGGAAACAGAAATTCTGCTTGAGCAATGTTTGAAAGCGATGGCGAAAACACCTTCACCTGTTCATATTCTGGACCTGGGAACCGGGTCGGGAATTCTTTCCATTATTTTGGCGAAAGAAATCCTTCAAAGTCGTGTCACAGCTATTGAAAAGTCTACCGAGGCATTGGAAGTTGCCCGGAAAAATGCGGTGCGTCATGCAGTGATGGACCGGATTTGCTTTGTAGCAGGCGATCTGATGAAGGTGGACTGGCAAGGGCCGTACCATCTTATTGTTTGCAATCCGCCCTATATTGAATCGGAAAACTTGTCAAAGTGCATGCCCGAGGTCCGGCAATATGAACCGGCCCAGGCACTGGATGGGGGAAGAGATGGTTTGGACTATTATCGGTTCATCGTGCCCATGGCATGGAAAAAACTGGAAGAAAATGGTTTGCTGGTTTTGGAGATCGGGCACACCCAGGCCTCGGCCGTGATTGCCTTAATGCAAGGCAGTTCCCGCTATCAGGATATTCAAGTGATTCAGGATTATTCCGGTTATGACAGGGTGGTATTGGCGAGGACTATGAATGGATAAGATTGTAATAGAGGGTGGACGGCCTTTAGAGGGTACGGTCAAGATTAGCGGAGCGAAGAACGCAATTCTTCCTGTCCTGGCCGCGACACTTATGACCCGTGGACGTAATATCATTGAAGGGGTTCCAAAAGTTCGCGATGTGGCAACCATGATTCAGCTTCTCAAGGATCTGGGAGCGGAAGTTGAAAGTTATCGCAACGAAAAAATTGTTTTGGATACGTCGAGTGCAAACAACCCGGAAGCACCTTATGACCTGGTTTCTACAATGCGGGCTTCCTGCCTGGTTTTGGGACCCTTGCTGGCCAAGTTGGGCCGAGCCCGGGTTTCCCTGCCAGGGGGCTGTGCTATAGGAGCGCGACCCATTGATCTCCATATTAAAGGACTGGAAGCAATGGGGGCGAAGATATGGCTGGAACAGGGTTATATACACGGGACCGCCGATGGTCTTAAGGGCATCCAATTCTATTTTGATACGGTTTCGGTGACGGGTACCGCGAACCTGATGATGGCGGCATCTCTAGCGGAGGGGGAAACCATTCTGGAAAATGTAGCCAAGGAACCCGAGGTTGTGTTTCTTGCGGATATTTTGAACCAGGCCGGAGCAAAAATTGAAGGCCAAGGCACCGATATGATTATCATTCAGGGAGTCTCTTCCTTGAAGCCGATCGAGTGCCGTATTTTTCCTGACCGCATTGAAGCCGGTACCTACATGATCGCGGCGGCCATCACACAAGGAGAGGTGTTGATTGAAAATTGTATCCCGCAACATGTGGAATCCATTATCCTAAAGCTTCAGGAGGCTCAGGTAGATGTGGAAGTAGAAAGCTCCTCGATTCGGGTCCGGGGCAGAAGCCCCCTGCTTGCCGTCAACGCTAGAACCCATCCTTATCCGGGTTTTCCCACGGACATTCAGGCCCAGTTCATGGCGTTAATGACATTGGCGCGTGGACAGAGTATTATCATGGAAACCGTATTTGAGAATCGGTTTATGCATGTTGCGGAATTAAAAAGGATGGGAGCTAACATTACGTTGGATGGGCACACCGCGGTCATCAGTGGGGTCCAAAGCCTTTCGAGCGCTCCTTTGATGGCCACGGATCTTCGGGCCAGTGCTTCACTTGTGCTGGCAGCTCTGGCGGCAAAAGGCCAGTCCGTAATTTCACGTGTTTATCATATTGACCGCGGATATGTAAACATGGAAAAAAAGCTTTCCTGCCTGGGTGCCCGGATACAAAGGGTCAAGTAAACCCGATCTATTTTAAGGGTGCTTCTAAAAAACCACATTTAACGGCTTGGGTTATGGACACAACACGCCCCCTTTACAGCCAGGAAATCCAAAGTTTTTTGTTGTGGATGCCTAACTGGATAGGCGATGTGGTGTTGACGCTTCCAGTAATACAATCCCTGCGTCGTGCTTATCCCGTGGCCCGTATTTCTGTGGTTGTAAAATCTCCCTCCGATGAATTACTTCTGGGTCACCCCGCCATCAATACGGTTTTAACATTGCCTTCTGGATCGGAAAACGGATTTTGGCAAAAGGCCAAGTTTGCCCGGAACCTGAAAAAATTTTATTATGATGTGGGCGTAGTGTTTCCCAATTCCTTTGGTTCGGCGTTCCTTTTGAGCCTGACGGGGGTGAAATGCCGTTTGGGCTATAACACCGACGCAAGAGATATTCTGCTCACTCATCCTGTTAAAACGACAGCGCATTTAAAAAAAACGCAATACCGTGTTGAATATTTTTTTAAAATCCTTTCATCCTTGAAGCTGGATACTCCCGACCGCGAATTTGCTCCGCTAATTTCACAGGAAGGGGATGCCACAACTCGAGAAGTCCTGCTAGATATGGGTTTGGATGAAAATGAGGAATTTCTAACCCTGCATCCGGGAACCTCAAAAGTGGAACGGAGCTGGCATGCCGAGAGATTTGGGATTTTGTGCCAGAAGCTGATTAAAGAAGACGGGAAGAGAGTGGTTCTTTTAGGCACGGAAAAAGAATCGGAATTGCTGAACCGGATCAAAAACTTTGGCCAAGGAAAAACGATCAAGATTATTCCTCCGGTTAATTTAAGGGTTTTGACGGGACTTTTAAGAAAAAGCCGATTGTTCATTGGCAATGACAGCGGGATGATGCATCTTGCGGCAATGGTCGGGGTTCCTGTCTTGGGGATTTTCGGGCCAGGAAGCCCCGATACGACCGGACCTTATATGGCTATGGAAAAACAGGAAATGGTGACAAAGAATTTTAGTTGCTCCCCTTGCAAACAAAGATTTTTTAAAGAATGCAAACCTTCCCCCCTTAACAAGCCTTATTGTATTGAGGATATTACTGTGAAAGATATCCACGAGGCGGTTCGCCGATTGTTGAAGCGGTATTAGATATTAGAAAAAACTCCTGAATTAAAGAATAATCATTTTTTCTGAATTTTTAAAGGGCAGGGTCTTTGGGGTGGTAGGCCATAGTATTCGCGTATTAATTCTTCTTCAATCGCTGTTATATTCATGGTTTCGGTAGGAGTAGGAGACCCCAACATGGATTCTTTTCTCCACTCGGTTTTTACTTTCCCTAAATCTACCACTTCACAGATTTCAACAGGCAGGATAACAGTTTTTCCCCTTACTTGAAGAAAGCCTCCCAGATTTATAACCAGATAGTAGCAATGATAGGTCTCGCTATCGACCAGCGCCGCATCGATTCTGGCAATGGATTCGTTGAACTTGTCATAGAGGTAGAATCCAATCACCCGGTCTATTTTTCTCAAGTTAAAGATGTTTTCTGTTATATGGATCAGGGAATTCATATATGAGACGAAAGAGTTATTGTTCAGTCCAAAAATTATATCAAACGAAGATAGCCGGGCTGATGATAAACTTGTTTTGTGGGTCTTTTGAAATGTTATAGAATTTAAGTATGCGGATATGCCCCAGGTGTGATAAAAAATTTCCCGATACATATTCCCTTTGCAGGGATTGCAATGTAGAGCTTGTATTGTCAGTGGAGCAGCAGGAAGCCCCTGACCTAGTGGTGCTTTGTACGGTTTTAAACGAAACCAAGGCTTATATCATGCAGGGTTTTCTGGAAAGTGAAGGCGTTCCCTGTCAGTTGGAGAATATATCTTTTCACGCAGAGCCTGCGCCGGTCGCGGACCTCATGAAAGTTCGACTTTGGACACTCAGAGAAGATGCGGAGCGAGCCCGTAGTTTGCTGGAAGAACGTGAAAGCATCCAGCTTTGCTCTGTCTGTGGAACAGAAGTGGTAGAGCAGGATGAGGTTTGCCCGCATTGCGGGGAACAGCTGGAGGAAAGTTGAACGGGAAGAATCAATCCGAAAACCTGAATTTAAAAACATACCAGATAGCGGCGAAGCCGTCTTTCCAGGTGACTTTTTTCCCTTCTGAATAATCCCTACCACTGTAGGAGATGGGGACTTCGTAGATGCGGAATTTATTTTTTGCGACCTTGGCAGTGAATTCGGGTTCAAAGCCAAAACGATTGCATTTGAAGGTCAGGGAGTCGTTCACTTCTTTTGTGAAGACCTTGTAGCCGGTTTCCATGTCGGTCAGGTTCAGGTTGGTTAACATGTTTGACAAAGTGGTGAGAAATTTGTTCCCCAGGTAATGCCAGAAAAATAATACCCGATGAGTGCCTCCCAGAAACCGGGATCCGAACACCACATCGGCCCGCCCATCCAGAATGGGTGCCAGCAATATTCCGTAGTCTGTGGGATTGTATTCAAGATCAGCATCTTGAATAATGATGATCTCCCCTCTGGTTTTGGAAAAGCCAGTCTGCAATGCGGCGCCTTTACCTTGATTGTGGTCATGGTAAAGGACTTGGTAATTTTCCTTGTTTTCAAAATCTTTCAAGACATCCCGTGTTCCGTCTGTAGAGAAATCATCGATAAGGATGATTTCTTTCTCATAGTCCACAGCTTCGACCCTGGAAATCAAGGCACGAAGCGTGTCACGCTCGTTATAAACCGGAATGACTATGGAAAGTTTAACCAAATTAAGGTCTAGAACAGGGTGTAAATAAACGGGGCAACGGCGCTACCCTCTGTCAGAACGATAAGCAGGCTCATCAGCAACATGATGAAGACAATGGGCCCCAGCCACCATTTTTTCCGGGCTTTAAGGAAATCCCAAAATTCTGCTAACAAGGCAAATTTGCTATCTGGATCGGATGGATTATTCATTAAAACAATTCCAATTGTTATTCGTAATCAATAGATTCTAGAACAAGAATTACCAAAAGTCTAAAACAATTTTATCGGATTTTAACTATAAAACCTTTAACTGGCTTGGGAAAGCTTTAGCGGAAACCCCATTTTTCGGGATAAAAGATTGCCGACCACTCCGGTCAAAATGCCGGTAATCAGGGCCAGTGAGAAGAAAAAGGGAAGCAGGACGAAAAAAGAAGTTTGTTTTATAAGAAAAAAGTAAACGCAGGCTGCGGTAATGAAAGTATGGGTATAGGCTCCACAAACACTGACGCCAACAAGGCTGAATGGCCCTCTTCCCCTGTTGTAAACTCCGCACATGATGGCGGTGCCAGCAAGACCTCCCACCAGGCTGAGGAAAAAGGTAGGGCCTAAAAATGTTCCCCCAAGAATGGAACCCAGTATGACCCGGAGCAGGGTTACGATAAAAGCCTCTTTGGTCCCCAAATAAACCAAGGCCATAAGGGTCATCAGATTGGCCAAACCCAGCTTGACCCAGGGGCTGGGCAAGGGGAGCAGGGCTTCAAGGCGATGCAATATCACCCCCAATGCCACCATTAAAGCCATAATGATTATTCTCTTGTTTTGCGCGTTGTTATCAGCATCGTGGGAAGGCATTGCGGATTTCATTTTACCTTCTAAGGTTCAAAGGTCAGTAAGGTTTGCATATGAAGCCGGACCGAGTCACTCAACGCATCATAGTCGTAGCCTCCTTCTAACATGGAGAGTAACCGCCCATCGCAAACATCCTTGGCAATACCCATCAGCAATTCGGTCATTTTGCCAAAGCAATCGGTGGTTAACTGAATTTGGGCCAGGGGGTCATTCTGATGCGCGTCAAAACCAGCGGAAATAATTATCAAATCGGGTTTGTAGCGTTGGATTTCAGGGATCAGTTTGTTTTGCACCGCAGAAAGGTAGTCGTCATCATCTGAGTAGGCGTCCATTGGAAGGTTCAATGTGGTACCCAGCCCATCCCCGGTGCCGGTTTCTTCTCCCGCACCCGTACCTGGATAAAATGGATACTGATGCATGCTACTATAATAAATAGATGGATCACTATAAAACGAGTGCTGGGACCCGTTGCCATGATGCACATCCCAATCGAAAATGAAAATTTTGTTTAGTCCTTTTGTTTTTTGTGCGTATCGGGCGGCTATTGCCACGTTGTTGAACAGGCAGAATCCCATCGCGTGGTCTTGTTCGGCATGATGGCCCGGTGGGCGTACAGCACAAAAGGCGTTATGAATATTTCCATCGATAAGTTGGTCGATGGCATTCATTCCCGCCCCGGCACTCAAAAGCGCCGCGTCATAGGAATCGGAAGAGATTACCGTGTCGGCATCCAAATTGCGCACCCCGTCCGCGCAACTCTTCTCAACGCTTGCTACATAGCCTGAATCATGCACCCGACTAATTTCTTTGGCAGTGGCCTTGCGGGGTTGTATTGGAATGAGGTTGTTGTAAAATTCAGAGGACTCCAGCCGGTTCTGAATGGCTGTTAATCGACCTGGGTTTTCAGGATGCGGTTCAGTTTCATGCCTAAGATAAAAGGGATCCGATGCGTAACCCGTTTTATTCATTTTATGAACTTTCCCGTTCAAAACTACTAGCCGTAGGGGCAATTAGCAATCGCTTTATCTGGCAAGCTAAAATTCATCTCGGCTTAACGAGTTCTTACCAAGGGACCAAACCACCCTCGCTTTTTAAACCGAGGCAACTTATTGCTCGCCAGATGGCAATGGCTTATTGGCCCCACGCCGAGTGGTTTGAGAATATCAGAATCCCTGAATTGAATCAACTTCCTTAAACTTATGAATCTTTTAGAAAAAAACGAGAAGTTGGCAGGCCTTAAATCCTTTGCAGAAAGCCTGGGTTTTGATGGATTCGGAGTGGCCCGTCCTGAATTGGGTCCCGCCGGTGAGAGATTCGGGAAATGGCTGGATGAGGGTTATGACGGTGAAATGGCCTATATGCGGCGTGGTGAGGAGAAGCGAAAAAATCCCCATCTTGTGCTGGAGGGTGTGAAAAGCATTCTGTGTTTTCGCACCAACTACTTTGCCATGGAAAAGGATATGAGCTATGTCGAGCATCGTGAAATTGCGGATATTTCTATTTATGCTTTGAACAAGGACTACCATGATATCATCACACCGCGATTGAGGAAGATGGAGAAAAGAATCCAGGAAAAGTTTGAGGGATGCAAAACCCGGATTTATGTAGATACAGGCCCTCTTCTCGAAAAGCCTTTGGCCCAACAAGCGGGCCTGGGCTGGATCGGCAAGCATACCAATCTTCTCACCGAGGGTATGGGCTCCTGGTACTTCCTTTCTGAAATACTGACCGATGTGGTCCTTCCTCAATCTCAACCCGCGGATGACCATTGCGGCACCTGCAGGAGTTGTATAGATATCTGCCCGACAAAGGCTATCATCGCCCCCTATGTCCTGGATTCGAATCGATGTATTTCCTATCTTACTATTGAGTTGAAGGGGGTCATACCCATTGAGTATAGAAAGGCAATCGGAAACAGAATTTATGGTTGCGATGATTGCCAGATAGTCTGTCCGTGGAATTCCTATGCGGTCAAAACCGATGACCCGGACTTTCAGGAGAAGCAAGACACGCTCAAACTGATTGACTTGATTCAGATCACTGGAGAAATGTTCCGCCAAAGGTTCAAGGGAAGCCCGATTAAACGGATAAAACGAAGGGGGTTACTTCGAAATGTTGCTGTTGCCCTGGGTAATTCCGGCAATCCTCAAGCCATACCTCCTCTGATAAAGGTGCTGGATGACGATGAACCCTTGATCCGGGCACATGCGGTCTGGGCTCTAGGCGAACTTTCAGGGCTCGAGGTCCTTCCCGTTCTTCGGAAAAAATTAAATAACGAGAAGGAAGACATTGTCCTCGAAGAGTTAGAAAGGGTGGAGGCCCGATTTGCTTAGAGAATGCGGGAACATTTAAAGGGGATTTCTTATGGAGGTCTCTATTTATTCGGTAATTTTCTCCAAGGTAATGGCCCTTGCAGCAGAGGGAAAGTTGGTGAACTATAGTAAAAAGCGCAATTGCATTTGCTTGCTTGATCAGTATTGACTCGTTGCCTCCGGTGGCTAGCTGGCCCGTAGGCATTTTTTAATTTCATCATAGGTTTGGCGTTCCCAATTATGGAACAAACTCACCCTCGACCCCTTTTGGTTCTTTCCGGACTTTTCCTGATCGCTCTGGTGGTTCGCGTTATTTATTTTATCGAACTCTCTCAAATCCCTTATTTTGATATCGTCCTTCCTGTTTATGATCATTCTAACTTTGACCAGGGTGCGTTGAATTTTGCGGCCGGTGACGTATTGGCACGATCGCCCAATAACAGCTATTCCCCCCTTTACAAGTATTTTCTGGGAAGCCTTTATTTTTTATTTGGCAGGAATTTTTATGTGGTTTACGGCCTACAATTTGTGCTGGGAGCCTTTGGCGCGGTTTTAATATTCCTAATAGGTAAAAGGTTATTTGATGTCCGTGTAGGTCTTTTGGCCTTTATTGGATTTGCCTTTTACTCCACGGAAATTATATATGAAGGGATCATTCTTCGTGCCGCCTTCATCACCTTTTTAGGAATTTTTTCGTTCTACGTTCTGCTCCGCTTGCGCGAATCTCCGACCCCATTAATGTTGATAGGTTGTGCCCTGATTCTGTCTCTGTTTTTTTCAGTCGCGTCCTAATACCTTTCTGTGTCTGCCTTTTGTTATTTTTTATATTTATAAATTTGTCTTTAAAGACTGGGAACCAGCGAAGAGAGTGAGGGGCTGGGGGATATTTTTGATCCCCTTGTTTCTTTCATTCATTCCGTTGCTGGTCCAGTGTTATCTCGTTCATGGAAGGTTTGTGTTTTTTGATTCCAGTGGGGCCACCGCGTTTTTGTCTGGAAATTTTATTGATTATCCCGGTGTGGGATTTGATCCGAATATTTTAACCCACTTCCAGAAAAAGCATCAGATGGAAAACCTTTCTCCAGTGTCTTTTGTTTTTCAACAGGTCATGAGCGATCCTATCGGGTTTTTGAAAATGATCGGGCGAAAGCTGTATTTTTATTTCAATGATCTGGAGGGGGCATCCAACCTTTCCATTTATCTTTACCTGGAAAACTCCAGGATATTGCCTTTTTTGCTTAGCCATTTTTCCCTGTTTTCCGCTTTAGGGATGATGGGGGTCGTATTGGCAATCAGGAACAGGGAAAAAATTTTTCTCCTGTATGCTTATCTGGCATGCCTTATTCTTTCAGTGGTTCTTTTTCATGTGGTGGCCCGTTTTCGAATTCCTTCCGCGCCGTTTTTAATTCTTTTTTCCGCCTATGCGGTAGGCAGAGCCTGCACCTGGTGGAGCCAGAGGCAATTCAAGCAATTTGCAGTATTTGTTTTGGTCTTTCTTTTTTTGTTCTATGGGTTGCGGGCTCCGGAGAGTCGCACCAAAATTCGTTATGTAGATTATTGCAATTGGAGTTATGCCTATATGCTGGAAGAGAAATGGTTTGATGTGGATAAAGCAGAGACTTATGGAATTAAGTGCCTGGAATCGGAGAGAAGAATAAATTCCGGTTGGGGGACGACCAATGCAACGCTGGCTTCTATTTATAAGCTTTATGGTTCTTATTTAATTCAGCGGCAGGATGAAACAGCAGATAAGATTTTGAGGTATGCTTTCTCCATCGATCCGTTCGATTCCCAGTTATACCGGATGTATTCCGATTTCGAAGTGGGACGCAATAATACCAGGTTGGCAATCCGGAATCTTCTAATCAGCCGGGTTGCGGATAAAATGGATGCAGTACCGCTGCAGACCCTTATCCGGATTTATTATAAAAACAACAGTGACCCAGGGAGGCTATTGGCCGCCTTGAAGGCGGTACTGCCCATGGAAAAGGATCCGGGCACTGCTCAACATGTGCAGAATGAGATTCGCCGGCTTGAAGGTCTGCTTGCTAATAAAATTAATTGGGTAAAAGCTTCTACTGAAAAGGCCCGAAAATTCCTTTTTGAAGGTAAATGGTTGGCGGCCCTGGAGGAATATAAAAAACTGAATGCTTTCAATGCTTCCGATGCCCGTCTCCTCGTTGAACAGGGGGTGGCCTACGAGAATTTAAACGATGAAGAAAAAGCGCTGGATTCCTTTTACGATGCTTTACTGGTCAAAGAGGAAAATCCAGAATTGAATAAGAACCTGGGGAATTTTTACTTGTCTGTAGGAAACCTGGTTTTGGCAGTGCTTCACTGGAAGCGATACCTGGAAACCTCACCACAAGAGGGCGAATATTTCCTGATCCAGAAACGGTTTCAGTTCTTTTCTCAGCAGTTGAGGATGAAGAGTCTGGAGAAACAGATTTTTGACCTATCCGGGGAGCAAACCCGAGCCCTTTATAAAATCTACAGGAATATGAAAGTGGAATTAGGCCCATAAAGCGGATTGGGGCTAAACAGTCAAAACAAACCGTTGATCCGGCATGGGTTCCCGTCCTATAATCAATAAAATTTTAACTGCCCATTTTCCGTGGAGGCAATTTGCAAGGGCTTATTGCGCCGAGAATACGGTTGCTAGCAGATAAAGGCATTGCAATTTTCCTGCGGAGGTACTCCGCTAGCCGTGGAGGCAAATAGTAAGGGCTTTTTGAGCCGAGAAAACTCTTTGCTCGCCAGAGAGAGCTACGGCTCACTGGGTCCAGCGTCGCGCTGGTGGAAAGGTTTATGGAAAACTCACGTTTTATAAAAGCCTGCCGAGGAGAACCCGTCGATAAAACTCCGGTATGGTTCATGCGCCAGGCGGGCCGGTATATGAGAGTTTACCGGGACCTCAAAGAAAAACACACTTTTCTGGAAATGTGCAAGACCCCGGAACTGGCATGTGAGGTTACATTACAGCCTCTGGATGTGCTGGGGGTGGATGCCGCTATTATTTTTGCTGATATTCTCCTTCCTTTGGAACCGATGGGGACGGGCTTGGAATTTTCGGCGGGTGATGGTCCCGTGATCCCGCGTCCGGTGAGGGACCGGAAAGCCGTTCAAAAACTTTTACCGGTAAATGCGGAAGAGCAGTTGGGTTTTGTTGCCGACGCAATTCGTTTAGTTAGGCGGGAGATCAATATTCCTTTGGTCGGTTTTGCGGGGGCTCCTTTTACCTTATGCAGTTATATGGTGGAGGGAGGAAAGTCCCGAGAATTCAAAACCACTAAACTGATGATGTACGAGGCCACCGATGTGTGGGAACTTTTGATGGACAAGGTGTGCACCATGCTGGTGGATTATTTGAAGATGCAGGTCGCGGCAGGGGCTCAGGCCCTGCAGATATTCGACAGTTGGGTGGGGTGTCTCAGCCCCAGTGATTACGAAAAATATGTTCTTCCTTATTCCAAGCGTGTTTTTGATGGCCTTAAAGATGTTGGCGTCCCTGTCATTAATTTCAGCACCGGAACCTCCACGATGCTGGACCTGGTGCAAAAGGCCGGCGGAGATGTGCTCAGTTTTGACTGGCGAATCCAAATGGATTCTGCGCGGACCCTGTTGGGAAAAGAACAGCCGGTTCAGGGCAATCTCGATCCGGTAACGCTTTTTGCCCCTATACCGGTAATTCGCGAAGGGGTTTATGACATCCTCAAACGTGCAGGAGGAAGAGGCCATATCTTCAATTTGGGGCATGGCATTTTGCAACATACTCCAGTAGAGCATGTAAAAGCCGTGGTGGAAATGGTCCATGAATACCAGCATGAATGATTCTTCCGGCACCGAGCCGCTGACCGGTGTTTTCCTTATGGCGCATGGGGCCCCCGAGTCAACCGATGATATCCCGGAATATTTGAAGAACATCCGCGGCGGAATAGAATCCACTCCAGAGACTATCCAAATCATTCGACACCGCTATGAGCAGATCGGCGGGAAATCTCCTCTGCGGGAGATTTCCCAGGAACTTTGCGTCCGGTTGGAAACTTTTCTCAACCAGCAAGGACCGCAGTTCAAAGTCTATTGCGGAATGCGTAACTGGAGTCCCTATATCCGTGACGAAGTAAAAAGGATGAAGGGAGACGGTATAAAAAGGGTAGTGGCACTTTGCCTGGCCCCACAATTCAGTACTTGGAGTACAAGCTTGTACTTCAAGGTTTTTAAGGAAGCGTTGACAACCTGTGGCGCTGAGGACATGGATGTGCGTTACATCGGCAGTTGGGCGGACCACCCGCTTCTGATTGACGCGTTTGAAGAAAAATATAGGACGGCCCTTGAAAGACTGGGGCCAAATGCGAAGGATTCGGTTTGCACGATTTTTACGGCGCACAGCATCCCTTCTGAATCTTTAGAGCTTGGGGATCCTTATGCAGAGGAGTTTGACAAAACCATTAAAAAACTCGTGGAACGTGTGCAACCGCGATACTGGTTCAAAGCTTACCAGAGCCAGGGCATGATACCGATTCCCTGGTTGGGGCCCACTGTAGAATCAGTTTTGGATAAGATTGCAAAGCAAGGCTCGAAAACGGTTTTAATCATTCCGGTCGGTTTTGTTTGTGATCATGTAGAAATTTTATTTGATATTGATATAGAATTTAATAAATATGCCAAAGAGCACAAATTAAGTTTGCACCGCACCGAATCGTTAAACCTTTCTCCGACATTTATCGAAGCACTGGCTTCTTTGACCTGGGAAAACCTGGTTTAAGCCTACTAGGTTCCAGGATGACGCGGGACCCAATGGACAATAGCTTTCTCTGGCGAGTAAAAAGTTGCCTAGGCTTGATGAGCTCCTATCCAGCTGCCGCTATTTTATAGAAAATCATGGATCTTGAAAATTTAAACCCTCAGCAGTTGCAGGCGGTGCGCCATAGTGAGGGACCGCTAATAGTGGTGGCGGGAGCAGGCTCCGGTAAAACACGTGTCATTACCTGCCGAGTTATCCATCTCATTAAGGAGAAGGGCATTCCTCCGGAAAGCATCCTGGCTATCACATTTACCAACAAGGCGGCAGGGGAAATGAAGGAACGTGTCCGGAACATGCTGGATCTTCGCGGGGCATTCCCCTGGATCAGCACCTTTCATTCTTTTTGCTTGAGAATCCTGCGTAGGCATATTTCGGAACTGGGTTTTTCCAATGATTTTGCTATCTATGATGCTCAGGACCAGTTGACTCTGGTCAAGCAGTGTATGAAGGTGGCACAAATCAGTGCGGACGCGTTTCCTCCCAAAACCCTCCTTCATCACATCAGTGGATTCAAAAATGATTTTCTTTTGCCGGAAGATATGCAACCAGAGACGATGTCTTATGGGCACCAACTGAAGGCGGCGGGTCTTTATTCTGTTTACCAGTCTGCCCTGAAAAAAAATAACGCTTTGGATTTTGACGATTTGCTGGTTTTTACGGTCCGGCTTTTTCAGGAGTATCCTTCTCTCCGCACACATTATAACGATATGTTTCGGTACATTCTGGTGGATGAGTTTCAGGACACCAACGCGGCGCAGTATAAGCTGGTGCGCTTGTTGTCGCAGTCCCATAACAACATTTGCGTTGTGGGTGATGATGACCAGAGCATTTACCGGTGGAGAGGAGCAAATATAGAAAATATTTTGAAGTTTGAAAATGATTTTCCCGGAACCACGGTGATCAAGCTTGAGGAAAATTACCGTTCCACACAAAATATTTTAAACGCGGCGGGAGGCGTTGTGAGAGAAAACAGGAACCGGAGAGATAAAACATTATGGACGAAAAATGAAAAGGGCTCGCCGGTGTTGTGCTACAAGGCTGGGGACGAAAATGATGAGGCGGATTTTGTTTGCGAAAAAATCCTGGCATTGAACCGTGATGAAGGTTTTAGCTTTAATGAAATGGCGATTCTTTACCGTACCAACGCCCAGTCCCGTGTCATGGAAGATATGTTGAGAAGAAAAGGGCTGCCCTATCAGGTGATAGGAGGACTGCGTTTTTATGAGAGAAGAGAAATCAAGGATGTGCTGGCATACATGCGGGTTGTTTTGAACCCGAGTGACTCGGTTTCTTTAAAACGAATCCTTAATGTTCCCGCCCGGGGAATCGGTAAGACATCGGTTGAAAAAGTAGAGGCCTATTGCAAGGAGAAGGGTTTAACGCTCCTGGAGGGGTTGCGCGATAACGAGCAGGGAAAAATGACAGCCCCTGCCGCCGGCAGGAAGATTTCTCAGTTTTTGGAAATCATTGCCCATCTGGATGTTACCTTTCAACAGGGTAATCCGCTAGATCTTTTGAGAGAGGTGATAGATCGATCGGGTTATGGGGAGATGTTGGAGGCGGAGAATACTCACGAGAGTAAGGGGCGCATCGAAAACCTG